>Ga0209254_10000361_pt1 | contig 35620 bp, 31 predicted proteins | sample FrelakmetDIP11DI_FD_187148 | JGI IMG/M metagenome (GOLD analysis project Ga0209254, IMG submission 187148) | Freshwater lake sediment microbial communities from the University of Notre Dame, USA, for methane emissions studies - DIP11 DI (SPAdes)... | ecosystem: Environmental > Aquatic >... | reverse complement strand
AATTATTCATTTGATGCGAAGATAGCATAAGAGGATGTCAATTACAAAACCATAGCGGGTTCCTGAATCAGCCTTAAAAATTCCCGCGAAAAAATTGGATTTTAATTATAAATTTATTAATATTGTACTATATAAATAATATAATAATGCAATATATAAATAATAGACCAATTAACCATTATACTAATACTATGTAACAATGATTAAGTTTGTTCTCGACCCCAAAGCAGGCATTCCTTATTACCGTCAGATTATTGACCAGATAAAATTCGGTATTGCCTCCGGAAACCTTAAAGCAGGTGAACGGCTTCCGACAGTACGTGCACTTGCTGTTGAACTGGCGGTAAATCTCAACACTGTCAGCAAAGCCTATAATGAGCTTGAAATTCAGAAAATTCTTGAAACCCAGCAGGGATCAGGAACTTTTATTGGCAAAGCAAATATCTCAATCCCTGCAAAAGAAAAAAGCAGGAAACTTCGCAGCATCTGCAATGAATTCATCACAATAGCTTTCAGCTATGGATTTTCAGCAGAGGAAATTATCAGTGAAATACAAAAAAATGACAAAAAATGAAAACTTATTCAAATTCAACAGTTTTAACTAATCCTGTAGCAATTACAATAGTAATTATCCTACTTGCCTTATCGGCAGGATTGTATTACCTCGGGATAATCGGAGTCCCGGTTCTTGTGACAATGATTGTCGTTTCAATGCTTATCGGAAGCTCCATAAAAATTGCTGATCAGTGGGAAAAGGCCGTTGTTCTCAGGATGGGTAGATTCAGCGGACTGAAAGGTCCGGGATTATTCTTCATAATTCCCATCATTGACCAGATAAGTTCATCCATTGATCAAAGGGTGCGTGTTACAGAATTCAGGGCTGAGCAGACTCTTACAAAGGATACTGTTCCTGTAAATGTCGATGCGGTTGTATACTGGACAGTATGGGATGTTGAAAAAGCAGCTCTTGAAGTTCAGGAGTATGTTAAGGCTATCTCATTTGTTGCCCAGACTGATCTCAGGGACATTATTGGAAAGCATGAACTTGCCGACCTGCTCCAGGACAGGGAAAAGATTGCCGAGGATCTGCAGAAAACGCTTGATACCAATACAAATCCCTGGGGAATCACTTGCCAGACAGTGGGGATCAGGGATATTATCATCCCGCAGGCTCTTGCTGATGCCATGAGCAAGCAGGCACAGGCTGAAAGGGAACGAAAAGCAAGGGTCATTCTCGGAACAGCAGAGACAGAGATTGCGGAAAAATTTGCCAAAGCAAGCAAAGAGTATGCTGATAATCCTATTGCTTTGCACCTGCGTGGCATGAACATGCTTTATGAAGGGCTCAAAGAAAAGGGATCAATGGTTATTGTTCCAAGCTCAGCCCTCGATTCAATGAATCTGGGTGTTATTGGCGGACTTGCTTCACTGGCAAAAATGAGTGAAGGAAAAACACCCCCAACCCATTGAAATGGACAGGATATTTAAAAAATAATCCCCCTGGAGGGGCAGGGGGGTATAAAACAGGAGTGCAGAAGGTATCAGCCATACATAAACTGCCCCACCTTTGCAAACGATGCTTTCGGATTAATACAGCAGACGGGGATTTTGGAGCTGTTGGCAATGATATATTGTTCTGCGGCACCCAGCACATAATCTGCCATAGTAATATTTTTGGTAGTCATAATGAGGATCAGATCGGCCTTTATCTTATTTGAGAAATTAATTGTATGCTTTGCCAGGCTGCCGTGGGGAACCTGGTGTAATTCATAATCTATATTATTCTGAATCAGATATTTAACAGCGAAATTCATATTTATGTTGGTTTTTCGTGCAAGGGCCTTGTCATTGGTCATTGTCTTGATAATATGAATCTTTGAATCAAAATATTTACCCATAAAGATAGCCATTCCCATTTTTTCTTTGTTTTCCACCCTGAAATCGACAGGAAAAACAATATTATGATATCTGCCCTGGTCGGCCGGGGGTTCCTGGACAACAATAAAGGGAACCTTGGATTTGACAATAACTTTCAGAGCCCAGCTTCCCGTAAGCTTCTGCATTCCTTTCATCCCATGAGTACCCATAACAACAATATTCGCATCCCTGGAATTCGCATAATCAGCAATGGCATTGAATATACTTCCTTTGGATATATGTGCTTCTATTTTCAAATTGTATTTACTCCCTGCTTCAGAAGCAACATGATTTAAAAGTGTCTTTTTCTCTCCTTCAGCCTTAACCTTAATATCAGGATCAACTATGTGCAGGATACAAATTTCATTGGCAACCATCCGGGCGATTTTAACAGCATGAGCCAAAGCAGATTCAGCTACACTTGTAAAGTCCCATGGCACGATAATCAGTTTCTTATGCTCTTCCATAATGAATTTTGGTTTAAGGTTATGTATCCAAAGTTATTCAGATTTTCCTAATTTTCAAATCAGTAAGCATCAGGATTTTTTATGGGCATGTGATGGTACACAATTTTATAAAATTAAGGACCACGTTTATATAACTCTCTTATTGCAAAATTATTATCGGTGATCGCATAAATAATGGCAGCCCGATGAAGCATCACGGTTAACAATTTATTATTTTTGCGGGGATAAATTAGATACGGATGAAAAGGAGAAAGGTTAAAGAGCTATTGGCATCACAGGAAACTGGTTTTGAAGTCCAGGTCAAGGGATGGGTAAGGACAAAACGGGGGAACAAAAACATTTCATTCATAGCTCTTAACGACGGATCAACAATTAATAATATTCAGATAGTGGTTGACAACAGCTCTTTTGACGAGAATCTTTTAAAGGAGATTTCGACAGGAGCATGCATTGCCGCAGAGGGCAGACTCGTGAGATCACAGGGTCAGGGACAGAGTGTTGAGATAAATGCAGAAAAAATAGAGCTGTACGGCAAAAGTGACAGTGAAACCTATCCCTTGCAGAAAAAGGGACATTCAATGGAATTCCTCAGGGAGCAGGCTCATCTGAGGTTCAGAACCAATACTTTCGGTGCAGTTTTCAGGATCAGGCATGCAATGGCTTTCGCAATACACAGGTACTTTAACGATAAGGGATTCTATTATCTTCATACACCCGTTATAACAGGCAGTGATGCAGAAGGGGCTGGGGAAATGTTCCATGTTACTACTATGGATCTTAAAAACCTGGCACTGACGGAAGACGGATCTGTTGATTACAGCAGCGATTTTTTCGGGAAAGAAACAAACCTTACTGTGTCGGGACAGCTTGAAGGGGAGCTTGGTGCACTGGCTCTGGGTGAGATATATACATTTGGCCCGACATTCAGGGCAGAGAATTCGAACACTCCCAGGCATCTTGCCGAGTTCTGGATGATTGAGCCGGAAATGTCCTTTTACGATCTGAAAGACAATATGGACCTGGCTGAGGATTTTGTCAAATATCTTATCAGGTATGCCCTTGAAAACTGCCCGGAGGATCTTAACTTCCTGAACAACATGATCGACAAAGGTTTGCTGGAGAGGCTTAAATTTGTTCTGGATAATGAATTTGTGAGGATCACCTATACAGAGGCAATAGAAATCTTATCAGCATCGGCCAGAGAATGGGAATATCCCGTAGGCTGGGGTAGGGACCTCCAGGCTGAGCACGAAAGGTTCCTCGTGGAGGTGCATTTTAAACGTCCCGTGATATTGATTGATTATCCAAAGGAGATCAAGGCTTTTTACATGAAACAGAATGATGACGGGAAAACTGTTAAGGCTATGGATGTCCTGTTCCCCGGAATTGGAGAGATTATAGGCGGATCGCAAAGAGAGGAAATCTATGATAAACTGCTGCACCGGATCAGGGAACTCAACCTTCCTGAAAAGGATCTGTGGTGGTACCTTGAGACCAGGAAGTTCGGAACAGCTCCTCACAGTGGCTTCGGACTTGGATTTGAGCGGCTTATACTTTTTATGACTGGCATGTCGAACATAAGGGATGTGATCCCTTTTCCAAGAACGCCAAAAAATGCTGAATTTTAGATAATTAATTGATCACTAAATTCGTTATCTGTAAAGGATGTTAAAGCAAAAATTACAACAAAAGCTGCTCCAGAAGCTTTCCCCCCAGCAGATACAGATGATCAAACTGCTGGAGGTCCCTACTTTACAGATAGAGCAGAGGATTAAAAAAGAGCTTGAAGAGAATCCTGCACTTGAGGAGGGTAATGAGGAAGAGGATGAGATAAGAGATGAAGAATCGGGGGAAGAACAATTTGAGGATAACGACAAGGATCACGAAGAATTCACTCTCGACGATTATATTGAAGAAGATGATATTCCTGACTACCGTCTTCAGATAAACAATTACAGCAAGGAGGATGAAAGGAGAAACGAAATTCCGTTTTCGGCAGGTTCTTCTTTTCACGAACACCTTGAATCGCAGCTTGGTTTAAGGGATCTTACGGATGATCAGAAGATACTGGGAGAATATATTCTGGGAAATATAGATGAAGACGGATACCTAAGAAGAGAGCTTGCCAGTATTGTCGATGATCTTGCCTTTCATCAGAACATATCCACTACTGAAAAGGAGCTTGAGGAGGTGCTCTCAATTATCCAGGACCTCGATCCTCCGGGAGTCGGGGCAAGAACCCTCAGGGAATGCCTTTTAATTCAGCTTGCAATAAAAGATCCATCCCAGGCTTCAGTAAAAATTGCCTATTCAGTACTTGATCTTTATTTCGAGGAATTCTCCAAACGACATTATGATAAGATAACTGCCAGGATGGGAATAGCTGAAAAAGAGCTAAAAGCAGCAATAGATGAGATCCTGAAGTTAAATCCAAAACCGGGAAGCCTTTTCAGTGACACCTTTACCAAAACGTCTCAGCCGATAATACCCGATTTCATACTCGAACTTACAGAAGAAGGGTTTGACCTTCATCTTAATTCAAGGAATCTCCCGGAACTTCGCCTCAGTTCCGCGTATAATGAAATGCTTCATTCATACATCAGGGATAAGGGACAGAAAAAAGAGATGAAAGAAGCCATAATGTTCGTTAAGCAGAAGATCGATTCGGCAAAATGGTTCATTGATGCAATAAGGCAGAGGCAGAATACTCTTCTTCTGACAATGAATGCCATCCTGGAATATCAGGAGGAGTATTTTATCGATGGGGATGAGACCAGGCTTAAACCAATGATTCTCAAAGACGTTGCTGAAATGACCGGTCTTGATATTTCGACTGTCTCGAGGGTGGCCAACAGTAAATACATTCAAACGCATTTTGGAATTTTACCTTTAAAATATTTCTTCTCCGAAGGACTTCAGACCGACAGCGGTGAAGAGGTATCGACAAGAGAGATAAAACGAATTCTTCAGGATTGCATTGAAAATGAGGAAAAAAGAAGACCATTGACTGATGAGCGGCTTACGGATATCCTGCAGGAAAAGGGATATCAGATTGCCAGGAGGACAGTGGCAAAATACCGTGAACAGCTTAATATTCCGGTTGCACGGTTAAGAAGGGAAATATAGGTGGTACAATATGATGTATACATTACCGTTTCTGATATTTAAGAAGATTATTGTGCACACCGGATGAACAGCGACAACAAAGTAAGTATCCAGTACAAGGCGGCAAGGATAATTTCTGTGATTTTCCATCCGGTATTTATGGTTGTTTACGGCCTAACAATACTACTGTTTGCCCCTACTTTTCTGGAATATCTTCCTCCTGATATAAAAAAGATCCTTTACCTGGTGGTTATCGTTAATAATGTGCTTGTTCCTCTCACTTTGCTTCCTGTTTTCAGGTACAGGAATCTGATAAGTTCATATGATATTGAAAACAAGAGTGAAAGGATAATTCCTCTTCTTACAGCATCAATATTATATTGTACAACTTCATTCATTGTATTCAGATTTCAGATTCCCTTTATATTGAAATCATTTATTTTTGCAACATCAGTTCTTTCAATAATTGTATCTGTGATCAATTTCTGGTGGAAGATTTCAATTCATGCGGTTGGCGCGGGTGCTCTGACAGCAACTATTCTGATTCTTTCCATAAAGATGCATACTTCACTTACCTGGTATCTTATTGCATCGATCCTTGCCAGCGGTCTAATCCTTACTGCACGGCTAAGACTTAATTCACACAATCTGTCGGAGGTCTGGATTGGATTTCTTACAGGGCTGCTCGGAATAGGCCTGTTTATTCTATTTGTTTAGAAGCTCATCCAGAGCTTTTTCGAGCAATTCCCTGCTTTCATAAATCATTCCTGATGGCCATGATGTTTTACCGGTCGATAAGGTAATCCCTTCCCTGATACTTTTTTGTGTAACAGTGGTAAACCATCCTTTTCCCGAAAGATATTTTGCCAGATATTCCTGTTCTGTCTGACCGGGAGTCGGGATCAGCAGGGCGCTGCAATTAAGGCTGATAAGTTCCATTATTGTCGTATAGCCTGAACGTGTGATGACAACTTCGCTTCCGGAGATAATATTTTGCATCTTGTCAGAAGCCATATGATTATACGAAATAATATTTCCGGTCCGTACGGGCACATTATCTTTTCCCGGTCTTCCCTCAAGGATAACAGTCGGAGGTTCAGCATCATTCAGAATACTCACAAGTTGCTGCCTTAAGATACTTCTCTGCGGTTCAGGGCCGGAAAGTATTATTGTATTATGAACAAAATCTCTTTTGTTTTCGGCAGAAGGTTCACTTGTGCCAAATCTCGACAGGATTCCGATAAATCTTGTGTTGTGGGGCATCTTCAGATTATGCGTCAACCTGCCGGTTAAATTCGTAACTCCAGGCAGATCCGGAATAAAACAGAATGAATATTTCCTGATGAAATACCTGTGAAAAAGTATTCCGATCCATTCAAGGAAAACAAGCTTTTCAGGTAAAGGAATAACGGGAAGGTGCGTTATATAAACACATTTAATCCTCCTGTTCCAGAGACCCATCCTGTTATCGCTTATTACTATATCAATCTTATATGTTTTAATTATCTTTTTCAGTTTAAAATGCTCTGCAATAATGCTGTAAAAAAGGAGGGGCATTTTCAGAAGCAAAGCAATGTACTGAGGCAGATACCGGGAATAATCCGTTTTAAAACCCTGAAAATCAATATATGTTATTTCTGATAATTCATTCCTGAAAAAAGACCGGTGCTCTTTTCCGGTGCCAATAAAGATATTGTTTTGTCTTTCCTGCAACTTCCTGGCAAGCGGAATCATCCTTCCCGAATGACCCAGGCCCCATTCCAGAGGGCATATAAGTATATTCAGTCTTCTATCCGGTTTCACCCCGAAACACTTGTTTTTATTCCCAGCCTGTTAACCATTGCAGCAATCCTTTTAAGCTCAGGAAGTGGTACTTTCCCAAGCTCTCCGCCATCGGGAGTATCCCTCGAAACTGTATAAATCATAACTTCGGAAGGCTTTATCATTTCAAGTGCTTTGAGCCAGGCTTCAATCTCACCGGGAGTTGTATTATCAATTGTTTTACCTTTATAGTTCCCCCTGAGAAACAGTGTCTGGATGATAAGCTGCCCGTTAAATTTCTTAAGATTTTCTATAAGTTCAGCAACCCTGATGTTTACCCTGGGTTGGTTATGGATTTTTAAAGTGAGATCAAATCCGGAATCGAGCTTGAGAATATTCTGGTCAATTTTTAGCAAAGCCTCTTTTATATGAGGTTTTGTAATTGTGGTTGAATTCGATAATACGGCAATCCGTGCTTCAGGGAAATATTTGTTTCTCAGCACTATGCAGTCATCGATGATTTCAGGGAAATCAGGGTGAAGGGTTGGTTCCCCGTTACCGGCAAAAGTGATAACATCGGGGCGCTGATCCCTTTCTTTCATTTCTGAAAGCTTCAGCTCCAGTGCCCTATAAACTTCGGCACGTTCCGGGAGAGTGCTCCTCTCTTCCTTTGAGTCAAGGGTCCAGCCGCATTCACAATATATGCAATTGAAATTACAAACCTTCCTGGAACCTGGCAATAGGTTAATGCCCAGAGATATCCCCAGCCGTCTGCTCTTCACAGGTCCGAAGATTATATTACTAAACAGGAATGTTGGCATCAGCGGATGTTAAAACATGTAAAATTAGCAAAATTAGATTGATCTGACTGACGAGCTAAAGTAACCTTGCAATGTTGCTTTCAGGCAGCAATTTCATTTTATGGAGATCAATATCCTGAAGGAGGAGTAATCCGGGTTTCTTTCCTTTCTCAATGGTCCCATAGGATGATTCTTCACCGAGTGCTTTTGCTCCATTCAGTGTTGCCCATTTTATGAGCTCTTCGAGTGGTAGCACAGGGAAAAAGGACTGGAGGGTTTTAATTTCTTCAAGAATCGAAATAGACTTATTTGAAGCAAGACTATCGGTCCCTATTACAATCGTGCAATCTTTTTCAATAAGAATATTCACGGGAGGAAACCTGTTTTCAATATAAAGATTTGAATTGGGGCAAAGGCACCAGTAAAGGTTTCCTCTTTTACTTACTTCCTCAACTGTTGCATGATCGGTGCAGGTATTGTGAACCAGTATAAGATTACCTGATAAAGTAATATTGTTGAGTACAGCAGAGGCATGATCCTTAACGGTTTCAAGGCTTCCGGTATACAATCCGGATTCTTTATAAGAATCCATGATTGTTCCTTCATGTTTTTCAAGAAAGGTTTTCTCCGAGGCAGTTTCCATAAAATGCATGGATGTAATTTTATTCGAGCCTGTTGCTGCGAGCAGAATTTTGAAAAGAGGAATGGAGAGTGAATATACCGAATGCGGGACAAAGTAATAAGGAAGTCCTGTTTCCTCAGCAATTTCAGAAATCTTTTTAATTTCATTAAAACGGTGTAAGGCTTTCGCCGGGTCAATACCGAACACTTCCAGGAGGTTTATGTATTTTATCCTGCTTCTTTTTTTTACGGTAAAGGTCGAATCACTATTGCAAATATCTGCACATAATACCGTACCATTACTGTACATTGCGGCATCTGCCTCTCCGGCTGAAAAAAGAATCTTCTGCGATTCAATATCCCTTGAGCTCCTGATAATCCGGAGAAATTCTGCAAGTCCGCTTTTTTCAGGTATAATTCCCTTCATGTGGGATAATTCGAGATGACAATGACAGTTGGCAAATCCGGGTATTATAATGCCGTTATGGAACTCGACACTCTCATTCTCAGGAAGGTCACCTCCTGTATCTTCAATATTTGAAATTCTTCCCTCTTCGTCAGCAGTTATAATTCCTCTTTTCAGCGGGGGTCCTGCATTTGTGAAGATATATTGTGCTGAATAGCGTTTCATTATTCCACGGGATTGCGGGAAAGGATTATATTCCCTATCCTCTGGTGGTGCTCCAGAACAGGGGAAATGTTTTCCTGGTTTACAAACCATCCCCTTAGCCTGACCGGGTCGGGAAGACTCAGATTTATTCTGACTTTATAGGTGTGTGGCTGTCCGTCTTTGAGCAACGGGATTTCCGGAAAATACTCTTTTGTTTCATTTCCGGCAGTGTCAGTATGTGAGAAGTAGAGACCAGGATAAGGATTAACTGACTGATCATCAGGGTAAATTGTAATTGTGAATTTAAAGAAAAACGTTCTGTAATTGGGCACCGGAAAATCTAACCATGCAGAATCACTGCGGTCAGAATATAAATAAAATGGTTTTCCCGGCCAGATATTCATTTCTCTCATACCTGCAGCTGGCAATTCCTTGTCGACCATTGACTCCATCTCACTCAATCCTCCCAGAACTTTGTCGTAGATCTGTATAAGATCTTTGGGTTTTCTGATGAAATAAAACCTCATTGTTCTGTCCATCTGTGCCTTGGAGTATCCATGATCTTCAATAATTTCAATATATGATGTAAGGGTGTCGCCTTTCAGATACTCTTTGTTGATCCGTGGAAGTGATAGAAGGCCATCGGCCAGATAAACATCGGTCAGTATTGAAATGAAGTCTTTTTCAGGGATAAGATCCCTGCGTTCAGTTTTGTTCTTGCGTCCGGAACAGGCACCAGATATGATTGATATTGATATTATGAGAGGAAGAATATATCGGATCATGTATATTTTATATATTTATTTTAGTTTTTTGCAAGGTATTTTTTTGTCAGAAATCTGACAGGATACCATGCTGCCCAGAAACCTATCAGCAGGACTGTCGCAGGTACAATTATGAAATCCGTTATCTTCATAACAACCGGATAAGCATTCATTATCAATGTATTGCTTTGAAGTTTTATGAGTCCGAATTTCTGCTGGATCCAGCATACAATGAAACCGAGCATGATTCCGATAAATGCTCCTATTATGGAAATCAGCCATCCTTCATATATAAAGATCTTCCTTATCAGTGTGTTATCGGCACCCAGACTTCTCAGGATCTCAATATCCCTCTCCTTTTCTATTATAAGCATTGTAAGGGAACCGATAATACTGAATGATGCTATTATCAGAATCATAGTCAGTATTATAAAGATTGCCAGACGCTCCGACCGCATCACCTTATAGAAAATTTCCTGTTGCTCATACTTGTTCTTCACGAGAAATCCTTTTCCGAAGATCGCTGTAACATTTTTCTGAATCTCAGATTCTTTTGATTCATTATCAAACCTGATCTCAACAGAAGTGACTTCCGATTCAAATTCAAGCAGTTCACGTGCAAATCCTATTGGTACGAAAACATATTTTGAATCAAAATCCTGCTCTACCTGGTAGATTCCTGACGGGAATATAAAATCTCTTACAAAGGCATCTTCGGGATTGAGATCCGCACTGCCTGTTCTTCGCGGGACATAAATATTCAGGGGTGTGACAAAATTGACTCTTAAGCCTAAATTATTTGCTATTCCTATTCCTGGTATTGCATACGACCTTCCCTTTTCTGACAAGAGAAGGAATTCTCCATCCCACATAGCACTGTCGATACCTGAAACCTTCACATAATTGTCGTCAACTCCCTTTATTGTTGCAATATATTGTTTTTCACCATATCTGAGGAGGGCATTTTCTTCCAGACAAAGTGAAAAGCAGGCGATACCATCCACTTCAGAAAGAAGGCTGAGCCTGGCAGAATCAGGAATGAAGGTCTTTCCTTTTTCTGTGGTGATCTTCAGGTCGGGGTCGAAGGTGTTAAAGATCGAATGGACAAGAGTCTCCAGTCCGTTAAATACTGAAAGAACTATTATAAGTGCCATTGTACCTACCGTTACCCCCGCAACAGAAACCGATGAAATAACATTAATTGCATTCCTCGATTTTTTGGCGAAGAGGTACCTTTTTGCTATATAAAATGAGAGTTTCACTTTTATTTATTTGCAGTAACAAGCAATCCGGTTCCTGTTTTATGATCTGAATATAGATCAAAAAGATTAAGAATTATGATAGCCGGAAAGAATATAAGGTAGTATAAAGGAAGAATAAGGTAGAAGAATTGGGATATCCCCAGCATTGTGACCGGATATTTCATCGACAAACGCCAGGAAATGTTTCCGGGTTTCCCGTAGGTATATGCAGCGATTATATTTTTAAACCCGGCTCTTTCCAGTTTTGAAGAAATATCACCTGTGCTGTATCCGTCCCTGACATGCTCCCCGATAAATGATTTTTCATGCTCGTTATGGACATCTGAGCCTCCCTGGTCGGAGGGAGTTGATATAAGCAATGTTCCTTCTGATCTGAGTGCACGGCAGAAATTCCTGAAGACCAGTTCATCCTCCTTAATATGTTCCATAACATCAACAGATAGAATAAAATCATAAGCGTCGGTTTCACCAAGCAGGCCAAGATCCATAATTTCACAGCTGACCCTGTCAGAAATACCCGCTCTGGAGAAAAATAAATTATTGTCATCAATATGTATCTTGTCAATATCAACTGCTTTTATTCTCCAGTTTTTATTGATCCTGCTCATCCTCCAGGAGTATTGCCCGAATCCTGCACCGGCATCAAGCACCGTTGCCCTTCCGGGATATTTTAGGGCAATCTTCCGGAGAGCTTTTTTTACGTGCCATGTTCTTAGCAGAAGCAGGTCGAGGAGGAGAAAAAAAAGTTTCCTCATGAAAACAGGACCTGAAAAAAAGCGGCCCACTCCCTTTTTTATCGGGTCGTAGCGCATAGCATTCAGGATTTCAGCAGTCTGTCAATTTTATCTATATAATCAAGGCTGTCGTCGATAAAAAAAACTATTTCCGGTACGATCCGGAGCTGTTTTCCTACTTTCTGACCCATCTCGAATCTTATTTTGGGTGAATGGTCGTTAATTGACTTTAGTATTTCAACCTGACCTGTGGAGGGGTAAATACTCAGATATATTTTAGCAAATGAAAGATCGGGACTCACTCTTACTTTTGTTATGGAGACCATTTTCCCGTGTGCCAGTTCTGCACCTCTTTTCAGAAAAATGTCGGCCGTCTCTTTCTGTATAAGTCTTGATACCTTTTTCTGTCGCGTTGATTCCATGGCCTTTTGTATTGTGATCAGGCAAAGGTACGATTTTCGGAAAAAGAATTAATTTTACAGCGAATTTTATTGAAGATAACAATGGAGACAGTTGTGAGTGGTATAAGATCGACGGGAAACCTTCATCTGGGAAATTATTATGGTGCTATCAGGAACTTTCTGAAGATGCAGCTGGAGAATAAATGTTTCTTCTTTATTGCTGATTATCATGCGCTTACAACCCATCCAAAACCTGATGACCTGCATGGAAACATAAAACAGGTAATTGCTGAATACCTTGCCTGTGGAATCGACCCTGAAATTGCAACAGTATTTATTCAGAGTGATGTTCCTGAGGTAACAGAGTTATACCTCCTGCTGAATATGAATGCCTATGTCGGGGAACTTGAAAGGACAACATCATTCAAGGAGAAAATCAGAAAACACCCCGATAACATTAATGCGGGACTTCTGACATATCCTGTCCTTATGGCAGCTGATATAATAATTCATAAAGCCAATAAAGTGCCTGTCGGAAAGGACCAGGAACAACACCTCGAAATGACACGCAGATTTGCCAGAAGGTTCAACATGATATATGGTGTTGATTGTTTCCCTGAACCTGACGCTTATAATTTCGGAAAGGAGCTCATTAAAATTCCAGGTCTTGATGGTACCGGGAAAATGGGCAAGAGCGAAGGTAACGGAATTTTTCTTGCCGATCCGCCACAGGTGATCAGAAAGAAAGTAATGAGCGCCGTTACTGATTCCGGTCCTGCTGAAACAAATCAGGCAATGTCGGAACCGGTTAAGAACCTTTTTTCTATAATGAATGTGGTCTCTGACCAGTCGACTGTTAATTATTTCACAGATAAGTATGCATCACGTGAGATTCGCTATGGAGAACTTAAAAAACAGCTGGCAGAAGATATTATTAAGGCTACCGACCCGATCAGAAACAGAATTAATGATCTGCTTACTAACAATGAATATCTGTCAAAGGTGGTAAAAGAAGGTGCAGATAAGGCCCGTGCAAGTGCGGCCCGCACACTGAAGGAAGTAAGGGGAATCATAGGGTATAAGTCATTCTGATATAATGATGAAAGCCAGGCTTTTGACCTGGCTGACCTTGAAGGATCAAGTATATATTTGAGATTGCCTGTGTACTATACCTGAACAAAATGTGTGCCAAAACAAAATCGGTCTCTTTTTATTCTTAAATTTATAGATCACAAATCTTAATCAACTCGAGGTGAGCAGGCGCATTGCATTTATTTCATTAATTGTTCTTATAGCCGGAGTGGTTTTACTTGGATATTTTCTTCAGCAGAATAAGAAAAACCTTTTCACCGACCCTTATAAAGTAATTAATTCTGATGCCTGCATTGTAATTGAGACGATCGATATACAAAGCTTTATTAATTCAGTAACAGCGGAGAAAGGTTTTTTTTCGGAGATCGGGAACATCAATGAGCTTAAAGGATTTAATACAAAGCTCAAATTTATTGCTGACCAGATAAACAAACCGGCATATAAAAGGTTTCTCCGGGAAGGCTCGGCAGTTATCTCTTTCCATCCTTCTGAAAGTGGTGAGCTCATACCTTTTCTCTCCAAGACAGTTCCGGCCGAGACAGGTCTCAGACAATTAAGGGACGCATTAAGGGAATCCGGGATTAAAGTGACATTTGAACAAAAAATTTCAGGCAGGAGGCTGATTGGAATCCCTTTTGAGTTTAACGGGATCAGAGATACGGTTTTTGTCACGCTCAATTCAGGATTGATAACATGTTCCACATCATACAAGCTGATGCTAAATGCATCATTTCAGAATTCTCAGGGAAAAGATATAAGAATTACCCCGGGATTTTCAAGAATACTGCTTTCTGCCGGCAAGAATGAAGATAAGATATTTATTGTATTCGGAAACCTGAAGAAAGCATTTAAGAACATTATTTCAGGGCAGGGATCATCTCTGGCTGATAAAATTGCCGGGCTCGGGGAGAGTGCAGGGGGTGATATATTTCTGAATGAGGATGGTTTTGGAATAAGCGGATACATCGAAAGCGGAGATCCTTCGGAATCTCTGTACCGGTTCAGATCGCTTCAGCCTGTCGAGTTCCAGACATACAAGATACTATCTTCCGCTACAGCTCTCTTTGAAACGATGGTATTCGCTCCTCCCGATCCTGAAAGAAAAACTGAGGGTTCCAGGCCTGATGGTAAGATTATTGATATGGCTGAAAAGTTGTTGCCATTTCTCGGGGATGAGATAACAACTGCATACTTAGATATAAAAAATAACCCATTTCACCTTAATTCACTCATAATCTATAAATTAAAAAACCGGGTCCAATGTGAGAATATATTTCTGGAATACTTTGGGAAAAATGCCGAAATTTCCTATTTCAGGCCAGACGATCAGACAAGAATTCCAATTTATAATACTGATATTAAAGGACTTATATCAGTATTGAATCCTGCATTTGCCCCCGGATTCAACGATTCCTGGTTTACCTTTTACGATAATTACATGATTACCGGAAGTTCTTATTTAACCGTTTCGAGGATCCTGTATGACAATATGCTGAACAAAACCCTCGAAAATGATATGCTCTACCGCGATTTTGAAAAAATAATTCCATCCAGGGCAGGATATCTCTTTTATTGCGTCCCGGCAAGGTGTATGGATTATTTTTCAGGATATTTGAGTGAGAAAATTGTTGAAGGGCTTAAGGCAAATAAAAATCTGCTCGAAAAGATCCAGTCCCTGGGATTTCAGCTTGCCTCTATCAATGGAATGATTTATAACAGTCTATCGGTCAGCTACAGGGATGTGGTCAGGGAAGAGTCAGTTACTGACTGGGAGACTCTTCTTGACACAACGGCAGGTATAAAGCCTTTCTTTTTTACCAACCATAATACCGGGGCGAAAGAGATTTTTGTACAGGACATTTTAAATAACGCCTATCTTATAAATTCTGCCGGAAGGATATTATGGAAGGTACCATTAAAAGAACAAATCACCGGGACAGTCTGTATGATAGACTATTACAGGAACGGGAAATATCAGCTGCTGTTTTCAGGAAAGAACAGCCTTCATCTCCTTGACCGTAACGGAAACTATGTGGAGCGGTACCCGGTACGACTGAGGTCGCCGGCAACCAATTCCCTGGCCCTTTTTGATTACGATAATAATAAAACTTACAGACTCGTAATTGCCGGGGAAGATAAGATGATTTATTCTTATGATAAGTCGGGTAACGCGGTAAAGGGATGGGAACCATTCAGGACTTCAGGTTATGTGACCTCAGAGGCAGGTTTCTATAAAGTCTCGGGGAAAGATTATATCGTAGTAGCTGACGAATCGTCAATATACTTTCTCGATCGCTCGGGGAAAATAAGGTTAAGGCTAAATGATGCAGTTACAAAAGCCAGGGGATCATCCATTAGGCTTACTCCGGGATCAGAACCTTCACTTGTCTGTACTTCACCCGAAGGTACGATTCAGATAATTTATTTCAATGGTGAGGTTAAGAAAATCAATCTCAGAGACTTCACCTTTGACCACTTATTTGATTTTTTTGACATAGATGGCGATGGTTTTGGTGAATATATTTTCATTGACAATGGGATCCTGTATCTTTATGACCATAATATGAAAGAGATGTTCAGCAAAGATTTCAGTTCCGGAAAACTTGGCGGACCAATCAGTTTTATTTTCTCATCAGCAGAAAGGAAAATAGGTGTTTTTGATATTAGCAAGAACAATATTTACCTTATTGACAGTAAGGGAGAAATAATGAAAGGATTTCCGCTCCGGGGAGCATCAATGTTTTCGATCGGAAAGCTATCTGCTGGTGATGCCTGGCACCTGATCGTAGGTGGAACTGACAATTTCCTGTACAATTATAAGCTGGAAACCTCACTTAAATGATACAAAGATGATAAAGAGATTCATGCTAATTAGTTTTTTTACCCTTCTCATAACACATGGTTCAGCTCAGAACAACCAGGTACTCTATTTTATGAATCTGCCGCAGAACAACCTTGTTAATCCTGCATTAAAGCCCATAAATCCGCTTTATATCGGATTACCTGCAATTACTGGTATTAGCATAAATGAAACCAACAACTATTTTAATTTCTCCGATATTTTTACTGAAGGTGTGGAGATCTCAAAATCGACATTGGCATTTCTCGATCCTGATTTTGACAGGGAAAAGTTCCTGGGAAACCTGAAAAAACTTAACTATGCTGAACCCAAAGCTTCAGTTCAGCTTTTAGGTTTGGGATTCACAGTTGGAGATGGTTTTTATGTTTTTCTGGATATAATTGATAATGCTGTTGTCAACCTGGTTGCTCCCAGGGATTATATCAGAATGGCGTTCCTTGGTAATGAGCAATTTAAAGGTCAGACAATTGACCTTTCCGACATGAGAGCCGACCTTAATTATTACCGGGAGATAGGGATCGGAACCTCAAAAAATATTAATCCCCAGCTTCGTTTAGGGGCCAGGGCAAAAATGTTGTTCGGTCTTGCCGGAGCATCTTTTCAGAATTATAACCTGAAGCTTACTGTAAATGATGATTACACAAATACTCTTGATGCCAATATGACATTTGATATAAGCGGCCCGGTAATAATTACTACTGATTCAGAAAACAATATCGAAGGTGCTGAGCTTGACCAGAGCATCACTGCCGGGAAATTCCTGACCAACATGAGCAATACTGGTTTTGGACTGGATCTGGGAGCGGAATACAAGGTTAATGACAATTTTGTTGTTTCTGCTGCAATCACCGATATAGGTTTTGTGAAATGGAAATCAAACCTCTCCAATCTTGAAGCTTTTGACACCAATATTGAGCTGAGCGGACTGGATATTGAGGATATATATGAAGGAAGGGCAACAATTGAAGAAGTTCTTGGAAGTATGAAAGATTCGCTCAGTAATGCATTTATTCTTGCCGGTACTGATAAACGGTTTACCTCAAAACTTCCTGTTGGATTGACACTGGGAGGCAAATATATTCTGGATGACAGATTTTCATTTGGGTTATTATCATACAGCAGATTTACCGGCCAGCAGATAAGGGAAACTGTTACCCTTTCTGCTAATATGAACATTGGAAATAAGGTTTCCACCACTCTTGCTTATTCAATCTGCAATTCCAATTACAGCAACCTGGGTATTGGAGTTGCATTCAGGGCTTCAGTGGCACAGTTCTATTTTCTGTGCGACAGGATACCCTTTAGCTGGAAAAGGGCAGGAGTTGGATCGGAGTCATTTTTACTCCCGTCGAACTGGAGTACTGTTCATGCAAGGATCGGGATAAATCTTATATTTGGCAATAAAAAACCGGAAACATTGTAAGCATAAAGGTAGAAACAGACAATCAAGCAGGTATGACATTACTTATCCGATTCATTTTAATCACCATAATTATTTATCTGTTAATAAAGTCATTCGCAAGGTACTTTGAAGAGCAGAGTTCCCAGGCCCGTGATCAGGAAAAGCAGCATGAAAAGAAATCCAAACCTGAAGGAGTCTCCAAGGAAATAGGTGAATATGTTGATTACGAGGAAGTTGATTGACAGTAATGAATCCCAGGTTACAATGATGCCTTCAGCTGTTTAGCAAGAGCATTTGCAAATACGAAATCATTCAGGGTAGTGCAGTCGGAATCAAGGATGTCATCTTTGTTCCCTTCCCAGCATTTCAAACCCTCGCTGATAAATACAATTTTCTCACCGATCTGCATAACAGAATTCATATCGTGAGTGTTGACAATTGTTGTCATATTATATTCTTCAGTGAGCTCCTTAATAAGTTCATCAATAAGGATTGCAGTTATGGGATCGAGGCCTGAATTTGGCTCGTCGCAGAAAAGGTATTTCGGATTGAGACAGATGGCCCTGGCAATGGCAACTCTTTTTTTCATCCCGCCCGACAATTCCGAGGGGAACAGATTATTTGCATTAATGATATTTACTCTTTGCAGGCAAAAGTTGACACGATCTTTTTTTTCTTCTTCGGTTTTATCTGTAAACATGTCAAGCGGAAACCTTACATTCTGATCGACTGTCAGGGAATCAAACAGAGCACTTCCCTGGAACAGCATACCTATCTCTTTCCTGATTTCTTTCTTTGCATTAAAGTCGAGTTTATTAAACAGGACATCATCATACCAGATTTCACCGCTTTCAATGTCATGGAGTCCCACAATCGATTTAAGCAGAACTGTTTTTCCTGACCCGCTTCTTCCGATTATTAAATTGGTTTTACCCGGTTCAAAAGCAACAGATATGTCAGTCAGTACCTGTTTGCCGTTAAAGGACTTGTTCAGGCTTTTAATTGTAATCATGACAGGAGAAGCTGCGTTAGAATAACGTTGAAAAGAAGGATAAGGACACTGCTGAAGACGACTGCTTTTGTACTGGCTCTGCCCACTTCAAGTGATCCTCCCTCCACGAAATAACCCTGGAAAGCAGAGACACTTGTAATTATGAAAGCAAAGAAAAGTGTTTTGATCAGAGAATAAGTTATGTAATAGGGGATAAATGCATATTGTATTCCATAAATAAAATCTTCAGAAGTAATTACTCCTGCCATGGTCCCTGCAATCCATCCTCCGAATATTCCGACACAAATGCTTAAAAGGGTAAGAACGGGATTGAAAAGAAGAGTAGCTATTATCTTCGGAAGTATAAGGTAAGAAGCCGAATTTACACCCATAATCTCCAGTGCGTCAATTTGCTCTGTAACCCTCATTGTTCCAATCTCTGAAGCAATACTTGAACCTACTTTTCCTGCAAGGATGAGAGCAGCTACCGTCGATGAAAATTCAAGGATTATTGAATCACGGCATCCAAGTCCGATAAGATAAGTCGGGTAGATAGGATTCTCAGTATTATAGGCGGTCTGAAGGGTAATTACGGCACCCATGAAAAAAGATATAACAGTAATTATCCCTATGGAATTAAGGCCCAGGTAAACCAGTTCATGCATTGTCTGCTTATAATACACAGAAGGTTTTTCAGGCCTGGAGAAGACTTTTTTGAGCAAAAGAACATACCGGCCGAACTGGGTTAAAAATTTCAGCATGTTAATGTGTTAACGATCGTTAAAGTTACAAACTTTTATGGTAATTCCTGCGCTGAGGTTTTAAACAGGATTGGATAAATATATTATATATTTGCATAACTTTAATAGGTAAATATTTCTTGCATATGGATAACAGGTATGTTATAATCATGGCTGGTGGTGTGGGTAGCCGTTTCTGGCCGTTAAGCCGCAGGGGAAAGCCCAAGCAGTTCCTTGATATACTGGGCAAGGGTGAAACACTGTTACAGATGACCTACAGAAGGTTCCGATCCATATGCAGCAGGGAGAACATCTTTATTGTAACCAGTTCGGAGCATAAGAATCTGGTGGAAGATCAGCTGGACATCAATCCAGTGAATATTCTTACTGAACCATTCAGGCGTAATACAGCTCCATGTCTTGCTTACGGGACATTCCGGATCCTCAGGGAGAATCCTGAAGCAGTGATTGCCGTAACTCCTGCCGATCATCTGATTATCAAGGAAGATAAATTTATTGAGGTAATCAGGAAGAGTTTTGAATTTGCAGAGAAGAATGATGCTCTTCTGACACTTGGGATAAAGCCCGACAGGCCTGAAACCGGGTATGGGTATATACAGGCTGACAGAAAAAAACCTGTAAGCGGATTTTCAAACCTTCTGAAGGTGAAGACATTTACTGAAAAACCTGATGTTGAGCTTGCAAAAGTGTTTCTGAATAGTGGTGATTTTTACTGGAACGCAGGTATTTTTATCTGGAATATAAAATCGATAATGAATGCGTTTGAAAAGCACCTGCCTGAAATGTTTTCCGCATTTGAAGAAGGACGGGAGTTCTACGGCACAAAACAGGAATCAAAATTCATTGGTAAAACTTATGCAGAATGCAGGAATATTTCCATTGATTACGGTATCATGGAAAAAGCTGATAATGTATATGTAATGTGCACAGAAATCGGCTGGTCGGATCTTGGAACATGGAGTTCGCTCCATCAGCATTCCGTATTGGATAAGAAAGGTAACTCGATGGTTAACGGGGAGATATTTTCATACGACAGCAAAGGAAATATATTCAATATATCTCCCGGGAAGATAGCGGTTATTCAGGGGTTAAAGGATTTTATAGTTGTTGATTCGGATGATGTCCTGCTGATAGTAAAGAAGGAAGAAGAGCAGAATATTAAAAACTATCTTGATGATGTCAGGAATGCAACGGGAGAAAAATATCAGTAATTATGCCCTGTGTCCCACTGATGCTCAGGTCAGTGCAGGTCTGGAGGGGGAAATAAAAAGAGAGGCTGCCGCGGCAGCCTCTCTTTTTATTTATATCTGTTAAAATTCCCAGAGGTCGTGTTCTATATTGAAAAGCTCATTCTTTATACGTTCAGCTTCAAAAAGTGTATATTTCCCTACAGCATATTCATTGATCTGTCTGTCGTCAAAGACATTTGATTCCCCGTAGATAATGCTTCCGAATCTTCTCTGCATGAAAAGATCGTCGAAAGAAATCCTCTGGGCATCATTACTGGCAGTAAACGCTTCCTGCCTGGCCAGAACGTCTCTGATGTCATCATATTTGATCCAGAACAGAGGCTTTCTCATGGCGCGTCCGGCATCCTGGTCGTACCCGTTCCAGTACGGCATTATCCCGATTATTCTTACGTCAAGTCGCGACAGCTTTTTATCGAAATACCATTCTTCATAAACAAGCAGCTGTTTTACTTCTTCAGGTTTTGCAGCGTCTGTTATTACCGTATCCTTTGTGGCGCCTTCGGCGTTTATCTGTATTGACTGGGTTTTAGTAGTGGCACCCATGTTTGTTTCAATTTCACCATAAGTTGTCGGCAAGTTTGAATCCATAGCATCGAAAGCTTCAAGGCGTCCTGCCCTGATCTCTTCCAGGAGTATTGTTATAAGGCTTTTCCGGCCATCCTGAGTAGCTTTCAGAGGGTAGTACAAAGGCTGGTTTATCTTTTCCCGCAGGTCGATAAGACGCCATATTTTCTTTGACCAGATAACGTCGGCCTCCCTGAGGTAGGGATAGTTAATCTTTTTGTTATCCGAGATTGATTTCTGGTAAATATCGCCAAATGACTGGGCATTTACCATTGTACCCATTGCAAGTGCGATAATTCCAAAAAAGAGTTTCTTATTCATTTTATTTCAGTTTAATAATCTAGTCTATTTTTAATATTATCGGGCTTAGATCCAGAGTTCTGCCATCGGGGGCATAACATTTTATATCCTTAATAAACAGGTTCTTTCCCCTTGTAAGTCTGCTTATCAGATCTTTCTGATCCTGTGTAAGAGTATTGCTGGAGCTGGTTTTTTCAAAATCGCCCCTTGCATCTGTGTAAAGTACTGTAAAACTTGTTATTTTATATACAAGGTCGAATTCGAAATCGGGAAGGGAAGCATAGACGCCTGTTTGTGCTGCTGCAGTGTTCCTGGCAACGGTCCCTGTATTTTTGCCCGCAAAAGTAGCTATCGGAGGAGGAACTGCTTTAACCCTGAATTCAACCGGCAGATAATTAACTGCTTTTCCTGCTGCATCTGTGGTTGAGACGAAAACCTGAACATTCTGTCCGACAGCTAAAGGGTTTACCGACCAGTTCCCTTTGAAAGTTACTCCTTTGGAATTCTTTATTCTTTCGTTTGAAAGTGTACCATTAACGACTCTTACCTTAATCTTGCTGGGGTCAACTCCGGGCACAGAGACATCGATAGGATTAAGGATCCCTTTGTACATGATGTTTACAGCTGTGGCTGAAACAACTACATTAGGTTCTCCGACATTATATGTAGCATCGAAAGGATAAGTTTTTGTTGAGCCGTCAGGCGCTTTGAGAGAGATTACACCTCCCCATTTTTTAGGGCCGATTGAGGAAGCACGTACTTTATAAATGCCCCTTCCTGCATCATCATTTGGAAGGACTGTACCATTCACAGTAACCTCCGGAAGTTGTGTTGTATCTGCTGCAGCGATAAAAACAGCTGCTTCGTAATCGCTTCCGAGAGTAACATAGTTTGAATTAGGAACAACAATCGGTCTTAACCTGTTAACCTTGAATGAGGCAGCATCGATCTGTGAATAAAGGTAGTTGAGTAGTTCCGTTTCACCATTTCTGACGTCAACCTGCATTTTCGATAATATTGTTTCCACTGCAATCAGCGGCATAGTCTGGAAGGTAAGATTTTCCCATGAGGAGGCCTGACCGTCAGGATCATGGCCATCATCAGTATTAAGACTTTGGCGAAGCGCTTCCTCAGCATCCGGATTTTTCCCGTCGAGTATTGAAATAAGAAATTCGCGGTAATCGTTGATCATAGCTTTGAGGGTGTGTGCCTTGCCCTTTTCATTCGATCCGATAAGGATCTGGGAAGGCACATTGGGGTCATCCATTCTCTTTACCTCATCAATCAGAATAGTGTTCCCCTGGATAGCTTTTGAATCTGTTCCTTCAGCTTTGGTTATAATTTCAATTTTAAGATCCTGAATATAATTGAATATTTCATCAGCGAAGCTCTTGACTTCGTAAGCAGCTGTTTTGAATTTCCCTGCTTTTATTGGATATTCGGCTGCCGCTCTGTCAAACTCAGCATAAATGGCGTTATTTTTAACAACATAGTTTGCCAGAGTGGTAGTGAGACTCTTGTCAACTTTCTTAAAAGCATCAATGGCTTCCTTTGAAACGTTAAGTGCGAGCATGGCGGTAAGAATCAGGTACATCATACCGATCATCTTTTGCCGTGGTGATAGCCTCTCGTGAGCCATTTCTCAGGTTGTTTAGTTTAATTTTAATGTCAGGTTATTTAACATTCATCGCGGCAAGCATATTGCCATAAACATTATTTAATGCTGTAAGGTTATCATTGAGTTTGCCTATCTGTTCGCGATACTTTTTGGCATCACCTGCTGATTCTGAAAGATCTTTCAACAGTGTCTGGATACTTTTCTGAAGTGTATCTGATTCTTTAATATGTTCATCAACTCCTTTGCGCTGCAATTCATACACAGTGTTTAAGGCAGCGAGATTCTTGTTAAGTGATTCCAGTTGCTGATGATATGATTTGCCGCCTGTTTCAATAACTGAAATTGATTCAGCTACTTTAGTATAATTTGAATTTGTGTCGCTTATAATTCTGGCTGTTGACTGGTATGTATCTGACAGTTTCCCGAGAGCGTCATTTGCGGAATGAATAGTGTTCATATATTTGGCAGAGGCAGATGATACATCGCCCATAACATTGATGTTTGACGTTGTATCGCTGAGTTTCTTCATGCCAACCCCAAGTTTCTGAAAGAGGTCAGGGGTAATTTCAGCTCTTTCGAGCATCTCATCAAATTTAGAAAGTGCGAGAGATCCTCCGCCGCCGCCACCTGAAATGCCGCCGGCATATCTTCCTCCCAGAGTGCCTGCAGCTCCGGGTTCTTCTTCCCCGATACCTGCAAGTTCAGGATAGACAAGTGTCCAGTCAACCTCTTCATGCAGAGGTTCGAAGGCTGAGAAGAAAAAGATTATTGATTCTGTGATAAGGCCTATAGCAAGCATTAATCCTGCGCCCTGCCAGTGCTGGATCTTAAATAATGCACCAATAATTACGATAGAAGCGCCTATACCATAAAGCTTGGCCATGAAATTCTTCCATCCGCTTGATTGTACTATTTCTGCTAGGTTCATATACCTGGTTATTTTAAAGGTTGTTTTTTATTGATTTACTCCGATATAAGATCTTACGTTGCGGAATCCTATGTAGGATTTTGTTGAATCCTGGTACTCAAAATCCCTTGAACTTGTCTGAAGGAAGTATGCAATATCTTTCCATGACCCGCCTCTTATAACTTTACGTTTCAAAAGAGGAGGATCCTGCGGACGGGCATTATACTCATAATTTGGATTAAGATCGTGCTGAAAGATATAAGCTGAAGGGTGGTAGGCACACAATGTCCATTCTGCAACGTTACCTGACATATCAAATAATCCGAATTCGTTTGGTTCATACGATCCTACTTTTGCAGTATAAACAGTACCATCGTCTATATAGTTACCCCGCAATGGTTTGAAATTTGCAAGAAAACAGCCCTGATAGTTACGTGTGTAGGGTCCACCCCATGGATACATTGAAAGATCAAGTCCTCCTCTTGACGCATATTCCCATTCAGTTTCAAGGGGTAGCCTGTATGCCTGGACATCGGCCACTCCGTCTTTCCTGAGAGCAGTGTTCATGTAGTCGGTTCTCCACCTGCTGAAAGCAGAAGCCTGTGGCCATGAAACACCAACAACAGGATAATCATCAAAGGAAGGGTGCCAGAAATAAAGGTCAGCCTGGGGATCATTAAAAGAATAGGTAAAATCCCTGATCCAGCACAGAGTGTCAGGATATATATTAATGGTATCATGTCTTATAAAAGATGAACGGTTATTTACAGGAGCTGCATTGCCGTTACGGTCGATAACCTGTCCCACATATTTCCCTGTATTATTTGCATAGTCATAGACATATTTTGCTTTTGCAGCCTGCTGGTAATCAACCCAGAAGTATGTATAATTAAGCTTCCTGACATCAATCTGCTTTTTACCGTTGAATCTCTCTTCGGGCGGATAGTACATTTCTTCCAGGACAGCAGCAGTTGTCTCCTCTTCCGGATCGATACGTTCATCCCAGTTTATTACCGGAGGATCTACGGGATTTCCTTCTTTATCGACAACAAAATATTCACGATCAGGAACCTGTGCTTCACCAAGTTTTGTTCTCAGTATTGAATCGCGCACATAATATACGAATTGACGGTACTTGTTGTTTGTTATTTCTGTCTGATCCATCCAGAATGCTTCGACAGTCACAACTTTGGAAATACTGTTCTGAGCAAAAACAGCATCCTGATCACTTGGCCCCATTGTAAAACTACCGGCAGGGATAAAAGCCATCTCAAAGGGTTCGGGTTCGAAAAAATTCCTTCTTCCGCTGACCCCTGTCAGTTCTCCGTTATTTGACGACTTACAACCACCTAGCAAGAGTATTATTACCAGAGCTGAAAGGATTACCTTTTTCATAATTTAGAATTTTGTATTGCAAGTAATATTTTAAACTTTTTTATAAAAAACGTATGCTTTTGTATTTTGTCGGGCTTTTACCCATACTTAAGCTAAAACAATAATTTACAAAGAATTCATGCGACCCGCTTGTGTTTTGTCTGATATCTGAAGTCGGGAAATCATAAGCATATCCGACCCTGATACCATTAAACAATTCAATCCCAACAATTCCGACCAGTGCATCACCGGGTCTGTAAGAAACGCCACCCCATGCTTTTTTATTGTATCTTATCAGGGAAGTTACTGAAAATTGTATAACCTTGCCGTCAGTATAGGTATAAAAAGAAGGCAGCAATTCGAACGATGGATTCGGAAGCTGAAGTAAATAGCCGGCTGTAAGATAATAATGTCTGCTTAAGTATGACTCTCCCTTTGAAAACTTTATTTTTGGCTGGTTGAGGTGAGTTACTGAAATACCTGCATAGTATTTGTCTGTTCTGTAATAGGCACCCAGGCCCATGTCAAAAGCAATTGAACTCTCTTTGGTTTCGGGGATAAGCGGATCTCCTGAAGGTGGCGTAAAGATATCCCCCGAAGGAATAACCCACTCCGGATCAAGAGTCATATTGAACATGCCTGCATAAATTCCGGCACCAAGCTTCCCCTGTCCAATTTCAGCGATATAGGAATAAATGAAAGAAAGATTTATGTCTTTATTGAATCCGATTTTATCACTTTCAACCACTAATCCTACCCCGCTGTTAATTTTAAATGGTGAAACAGGTGCACTTATATTGAAAAGTGTGGTGGAAGGAGCACCCTCAAATCCTACCCATTGCTGACGGTTGAGTGCGGTGGCACAGATCATCCCCGAAGTACCTGCAGATCCCGGATTAAATGAGAGTGTATTGAACATGTAATTACTTGTCAACGGATCCTGCTGGGAGAAGCAGAAGTATACCGGCAGAACAGAAAAAAAAATTATTAAGTGGAGTCTTTTCACTTCTTTTAAGATAGAGGAATAAGCACATCTATTGGCCATGTAAAATAAGTAAAAATCTTAAATGTAAACAAATGGTCAGCCTATTAAATTAAACTTTTTGATCTTCAAGTTCAAATATTCACAAAGAACATGCCGAACATGCAATTCTAAACGTAAAACAAATAAAAATATTGGAGTGTTCAGGATTTTATTCTGTTTGAAGCTTTGACCCACCTGTCGGGAACTTCATTCCTGTTAGCTTTCAGATAATCATCGTGTGAACAGGCAACATAGATATATGAGTTTTTCTCGTCAGTAAGCTCGATCCACCATCTTTCTGTAAGGTTGCTTCTGACAAAGATCAAATCCTCTTCAAGGTCAGTTATTCTTACGTGATATTTTATAAAGCGCCCTGATTTGCTGTCGCTTAATACCGGACTCTCATATTGTTTCTGGGAAAAACCCTCCAGAAAGAACCAGATAATCTGTGCAGCAAGACCTGAAGTCTGGAAACGGATATCAAGACCCGGATTTACCTCAAAAAGGCCGAAAACCTTCAGGTTATCAGATATTCCGGCATATCTTGAAAGCAGACAGATCTCCTCACCGTAGAAACCGTTTGGAGAAGGGACAGAGGTTCCGGGGGCGTCCGACTGTCTGACTGAAGAGATATCAAATATTGCTGCGTCAGAATCTCTGAAAAGTGGTTCCGTAAGGTAAATTGCCTGTCTGACATCACCTATCCTTATCAGCTCCGAATGCTTTCTGATAAACCGGTTCAATACCTGCTGATCATTCAGATATGTCTGATAACCTATGTTTATATATTGGCTGAAAGTGCTTTTATGGTTACCCATGATATTATTCAGGTAGCTGAGGGATTCCGGAATATCAGGAGTATTGCTGTAATCAATTCTTGGATCGACAGCTGCAAGAATATAGTTCTTTTTCAAATTGCTGAACGATCTGTCGATTGCAGGGACAAGAGCGCTGCTTCCCCCGATAATCAGGGGTAAGATATCTTCTCTCAGAAGATTGGTAACTATATCGGCCAGTCCGGCCAGGGTATCGTTAAAAGTAGAACCCTGCCTCATATTTCCCAGATCAATTATTCTGGTTTTACCAGGTATTCTCGACAGTTTGTAAAGCTGCTGCCGTATGATGTCGGGAGCATCAGCTGATCCGGTGTCCGGAGAATTCCTTCCGTCGGGCACCCCAAAAAGAGCAACCTTGAATCCTCTTACATCCTTTACCTGGTTGTTTTCAGTATTGATGCTTATATTATGAGGGAAACCCGAATTCCCTGTAAGAATATCAAAACCTGGCTTCTCAATACATACAGGAATGAAATAATCATTTAAGTCAAGCATATCTTAATCGGAGCTTTTTTTCGTTTTTTGACTTTTTTCAATGATCCTGATACAATCCTCCCTTGTTATCTTTTGCGGATCGGTGCCTTTGGGGAGGCGGTAGTTTTTACCGTCCATGGCAAGATATGGTCCGTATCTCCCGTTCAGCAGCCGGATATCATCAAAATCCCTGAGCACTTTCTTTTTTTCATTTTCACTCTTTTCCCTTATAATTTCAGCTGCTCTTTCAACTGTTACAGTATATGGGTCATCAACCACTTTATTCAAAGAGTAAAATTTATTCCTGTACCTCACATAAGGTCCGAATTTTCCCACTCCGATGACCATATCATCGCCTTCGTACAGTCCAAGCGACCTTGGCAGGCGAAACAGGTTAAGGGCCTCTTCGAGCGTTATGGTTTCGAGAAGCTGATTCCGGGTAAGGCTGGCAAACCTTGGTTTCGAACCATTATTCTGGTCGCCGATCTGCGCTACAGGACCAAACCGTCCCATCTTTACAGATATCTGTTCCCCTGTTTCAGGATGTACTCCAAGGATCCTGACGCTTGTTTTTCGTGTTTTCTTTTCAAGAGAATCTTCAACGGTTTTATGAAATGAGGAGTAGAATTTATCAAGCATTCCTGTCCATTTAAGTTTTCCATCTGCAATTTTATCAAACTGTCCTTCAACCTCTGCAGTAAAATGGAAATCCACAATCTCAGAAAAGTTCTCCATCAGGAAATCATTAACTATCATTCCTATATCCTGTGGAAATAATTTTGACTTCTCTTTTCCGGCAGCTTCAGTTTTTAAAGCAGACAAGAATTTGCCGTTAGACAGCGTTATGATTTTCAGCTGGCGTTTTTCTCCCGGACGATCTTCCCTCATGACATATCCCCTGTTCTGAATTGTTGAAATTGTAGGGGCATAGGTTGAAGGTCTTCCTATACCCAGTTCTTCAAGTTTCTTTACAAGGCTGGCTTCAGTATAGCGGGGCGGGGGGGAAGTATATTTCTGGGAAGCGGAAATGGTAGTGTAATAAAGCTCCATACCTTTTTTTACAGGGGGAATAATAGATTTTTCCTCATCACCATTTTCAACATCAGTCGATTCCGTATACACCTTAAGGAATCCGTCAAATTTTATTACTTCGCCTGTGGCTGAGAAAGTGACCTGGGAATTATTCATACCGATGGTGATGGTTGTTCTCTCCATCTCGGCATCGGCCATCTGAGAGGCGATGGTCCTTTTCCAGATCAGCTCATAAAGCTTTTTCTCATTCTGGTTGCCTGTTATGGTTGCTGTATCGGGGTAAGCCGGACGGATTGCTTCATGAGCCTCCTGTGCACCTTTTGATTTTGTTTTAAACTGACGGGTCCTGGAATATTTCTCTCCGTACCCTGCAATTATTACTTCTCTCGATTTAACGAGGGCAAGTTTAGAAAGGTTCGTTGAGTCGGTCCTCATATAAGTTATTTTACCGGCCTCATAAAGTTTCTGTGCAACAGCCATGGTCTGTGAAACAGAAAATCCAAGCTTCCTGTATGCTTCCTGCTGAAGAGTGGAGGTAGTAAACGGAGGTGCAGGAGACCGGGTGCCCGGTTTTACAGTGATATCAGCAACCCGGAATTCAGCAGCATTACACAGTTCAAGAAACTTCACGGCATCTTTTTCGACGGGAAACCTTTTTGCAGCTTCTGCCCTGATCTGGTTGTTTTCAGCTTCTGAAGAATCAGTTTTAAAAATTCCGTTTATTCTGAATGAAGACTCAGATTTAAAAGCAATAATCTCCCTTTCCCTTTCAACAATAAGCCTGACAGCGACTGACTGAACCCGACCTGCCGATAGGGCCGGCTGAACCTTCTTCCATAAGACAGGGGAAATTTCAAATCCAACAAGCCTGTCAAGAATTCTTCTGGCCTGCTGGGAATTGACGAGGTTCATATCAATCAGCCTTGGTTGCAGAATTGCATCTGAAATAGCATCTTTTGTAATCTCATGAAATACTATCCTTTTTGTTGTGTTCAGATCGAGGTTCAGGACCCTTGCCAGATGCCAGGCAATTGCCTCTCCTTCCCTGTCTTCATCAGAGGCTATCCAGATATTCTTCGATTCAGCAGCAGCTTTTCTGAGTTCAGCTACAACTTTTGCTTTTTCTTTTGGGATTTCATATTCGGGAGAAAAATCATTCTTAATATCAATTCCAAGATTTTTCTTGGCAAGATCGCGGACATGGCCGAAACTTGATACTACACGGAAATCTTTTCCCAGAAATTTCTCGATGGTTTTTGCCTTGGCCGGCGATTCAACAATTACAAGATTTTCGGTCATATCACGAGGATTTTACTCTTTTAAAAACACGACAAAGTAAATCATTTAGGTTCCAAACTTCAAAATAAACAGTCAAGATTCTTTATTAATTGCTATTTTTGGGCCAAACTCGCTAAACATATGAGAAGCGAATTATCAAACAGAAAATATCTTATCTGGTTCTGGTCATTGTTCTTACTCCCTTTTATTACAGTAATAGTATTGTTCATTCTGATTTCAAAAGGGAAGCTTGGCCCAATGCCATCTTTCAGGGAACTTGAAAACCCTGAATACAACCTTGCTGCCGAAGTCTATTCTGAAGACGGTATACTTCTGGGGAAGATAAGCATAGAGAACCGTACCTGGACCGAATACAAGGATCTCTCTCCTTATCTTGTCAGTGCACTGGTTGCAACAGAAGATATAAGGTTTTACAGGCATTCAGGGATTGATATCAGGGGATTGGGCAGGGCTGTTGTCCGTACTATTGTCCTGGGACAGAAAACGGGCGGAGGAAGTACAATCACCCAGCAGCTGGCCAAGCAGCTTTACCCCAGGGACACAACCAGAAAGTCCGCATTAGTCAAAAAGATACGACTTGGAGTCTCAAAATTCAAGGAGTGGCAGACAGCTGTAAAGCTTGAAAAAAGCTATACAAAGGAAGAAATAATTACAATGTACCTGAATAAGTTTGACTTCAGTTATAATGCCATCGGTATAAGATCGGCCGCAAGGGTATATTTTAATGTAACTCCCGATTCGCTTAATCTTCAGCAGGCTGCAGTACTTATCGGAATGCTCAAGGCTTCGACCAAGTATAATCCTTATAGAAATCCTGACCTGATGCTTCAGAGGAGAAATGTTGTCATATCACAGATGTCAAAGTATGGTTATCTGCATCCACATATCGCAGATTCTGTTATGCAACTTCCGATAGAGCTCGATTTCAGGCCGGAGGACCATAATACAGGTCTCGCAACATATCTCAGGGAATATTTAAGGAACACCATGAGGCGGCCTGAACCTGACCGGAACAAGTATCTAAGGGAATCGTCATATGATGATGCTCTCTGGGAATGGAAAAATAATCCCCTCTATGGATGGTGTAACAAAAACAAAAAACCTGATGGGTCCAATTATGATGTTTATAAGGATGGACTGAAGATTTATACAACTATTAATAACCGGATGCAGCAATATGCTGAGGAAGCTGTTGCGGAGCATTTATCAAAGGAGGTTCAGCCCGATTTCTATAAGCGTGCTAAAGGTTTCAGAAATCCGCCTTATTCAAACGACCTTTCGAAAAAAGAGGTTGAGGAGCTGATAATGAGATCGGTAAAAGAAAGTGACAGGTATTATACAATGAAAGCAAGGGGTGTACCCGAAGACTCGATAATGCTTGCATTCAATACCAAGGTTCCGATGAAAGTTTTTTCATGGAAAGGAGGAGCTGAAAGAGAAAGGGATACGATAATGACACCTTATGATTCAGTCAGGTATTATAAATTCTTTATCCGGTCAGCATTTCTTGTTGAAGATCCTAAATACGGATATGTGAAAGCTTATGTCGGAGGACCCGATTTCAGATATTTTAAATGGGATGCTGTTACTCAGCAGAAAAAACAGGTGGGGAGTACGATAAAGCCTTTCCTGTATACTGTCGCGATGCAGAATGGTTATACTCCATGCGACGAAGTTGAGAACATTCCGAGGTCATTTGATCTGCCCAATGATTCTGTTCCGTGGAGTCCAAGAAGTTCAGGGCCAAAAGAGTATCACGGGAAAATGGTAACACTTCAATGGGGACTTGCGCAGTCTGAAAACTATATCTCGGCCTGGCTGATGCAACAGTTCAGACCTTCAGCCGTAACCGACCTGATGAAGAAGATGGGTGTGAGAAGCTTTATTGATCCTGTTCCGTCAATTTTCCTTGGGACCTCAGATATTAAACTTGAAGAAATGGTTGGAGCATATGGTACATATGCAAATAAAGGTGTATATACACGACCTATGTATGTTACACGAATAGAGGATAAAAACGGTAACATTATCTCCAGGTTCACTCCGCAGATAGAAGAGGTACTCAGTGAAGAACAGGCATACCTGATGCTTGACCTTTTACAGGGAGTCGTATTATACGGTTCAGGAAACAGGATGAGAAGGGAACCATATTTGTTACTGAATCAGATAGGAGGAAAAACAGGTACCACTCAGAACAATTCGAACGGATGGTTCATTGGAGTCACTCCAAACCTTGTCGGGGGTGTCTGGAGCGGTTGGGAGGATCAGTCTATTCATTTTGAGACACTTACTGAAGGACAGGGAGCCAATATGGCCCTTCCGATACTTGCACTCTTCCTAAGGAAAGTTTATAATGATCCACAGTTTGGGATAATGGAGGCTGACCAATTCGAACGCCCATCAAATTTCAATATCGAACTGGATTGTGATAAGGCAAAAAAGGAGAATTCGCGAAGGGGGAACTATATCAGGGAAAAATACTAGAGCGGGTTGATGTTTCAAAGCCTCAGCTGAAAAGAGAATGTACCAGTGCTTCCACTTTACCAACAGTAATTGCTTCAATATCCGTTCCCTTCAATGACAGGTTCCTGTGGAATTTTGATATATAGATTTTTCTGAATCCCATTTTTGCAGCTTCCTTTATTCTTTGTTCTATACGCGAAACAGGTCTGATTTCGCCTGAGAGGCCAACTTCGGCAGCGCAACAGATATCTTTACCCACAGGAATATCGAGATTGGAAGATAATACAGATGTAATAACTGCAAGGTCAATCGCAGGATCATCTACCTTTATACCTCCTGCTATATTCAAAAAAACATCTTTTATTCCCAGTCTGAAGCCGGCTCTCTTTTCAAGAACTGCCAGGAGCATATTCAAACGCCGGATATCAAATCCGGTTGAACTTCTCTGAGGTGTTCCATAAACGGCACTGCTCACAAGTGCCTGTATTTCAATAAGAAAAGGTCGTATTCCGTCGATAGTTGCGGCAATTGATATTCCACTGATTGATTCATCATGCTGGTTAATAAACATTTCGGAAGGGTTTGCAATTTCCCGCAGGCCACTTTCAATCATTTCGAATATGGCAAGTTCGGAGGTAGATCCAAATCTGTTCTTTACAGACCGGAGTAAACGGTATACATAATTGTTGTCCCCCTCGAAATATAGTACAATGTCAACAATGTGCTCCAGAACTTTTGGTCCGGCCAGAGTTCCATCCTTTGTAATATGTCCGATAAGGAAAACCGGAATGCCTGAAAGTTTTGAAAACTTCAGAAGCTGTGCAGCGGATTCCCTTACCTGTGAAACGGAACCAGCCGATGATTCCAGAATTCCTGTTCGTACAGTCTGAATGGAGTCAATTATTATTAATTCCGGCTTAAGGTTTTCGGCCTGGACAAGTATATTTTCAAGGTCGGTTTCATTATAGATGTAACATTTTGGATTCTGTTTCCGGAGTCTTTTTGCCCTCAGGCTAATCTGTTCCTCACTCTCCTCTCCCGAAACATAAAGCACACATTTTTCTCCCAATGCAAGGGCAAGCTGCAGGGCAAGGGTCGATTTTCCAACACCAGGTTCCCCGCCGAGAAGTATTAATGAGCCTGGTACAATACCTCCTCCCAGAATCCTGTCGAGTTCCTGTATTCCTGTTTTTTGTCGGTTGCGCTCATCTGAACTTACATCATCAAGAAGTTCAGGCTTTCTTTTTTCCATGCCTGAAAGAAAAGTTGTTTCATGCGCTGACGATGCTATTATCTCCTCATGGTATGTATTCCATTCCTTGCATGAAGGACACCTGCCTATCCATTTCGGTGAATCTGCACCACAATTCTGGCAGACGAATACTGTTTTTGTTTTAGCCATGACATAAATTTAGCTGTAATTCCGGAATCATAATTATCCAGCGATTATTTTCTTTATATTAAGTTCATGAATAATCCCGGGCATTTCCCTGTTTTTACCTCACCCTAAAGAGGCTTTCTCAAAGCTTGAAATCCAATAACTTTAGAGGGGCCAGAGCGTTAAGGAGGCTGTATCAAAAGGTTAGATTTACCCCCCATCCCCCCAGGGGGGGCTATGTAAACATTTGTATATCAAGAAGTCCCCCTTGGGGGATTTAGGGGTAGGACCAAAAAAATGACTTTTGATACAGCCTACTAGGGAAGGAGGTATATTACGCAGAGAGGGGGTTAGGAGCTGGGTTCAGGCATTCTTTTCTTTATGGTGTTTTCCAAAAATAATAAAGAAGGATACTGTCCCGACTAAAATGACAAATAACAACTGCGATTCATGTGTAAGGAAAGCATAAATAAGTCCGTCTTCAATTTTAACTCCTTCCACAAAGGCCAGTCCACGGGATATTATATAATGAAATGCCCCGAGGCCGCTCTGCACTGGTGCTGACATCGCCAGCCCCCCGATAACCAGCAGGAATATACTGTCGCCAAGTGTAAGATGAGATGTAGGTTCAATAGCGAATACAACTACCCATGTCATAAGTGTGTAATTAGCCCACATGAAAATTGTATGGAAAATAAACTCCCACTTTCTCTCAAGATTTGTTATAGATTTCAATCCATTAACAATTCCTTTTGCCAGGTCGAAGAACTTTCTGAAAAACCTGATTTTACGGATTTTTTTCCTGTACCTGATCAAAATGAATAATGAAATGAAAAAGACAAGAAAGATGATGACGCCTTAAAAAAATACCAGGAAGCCCTCCAGGTTTCTCCTTCCGATGAAAGGTCGTTATTCAAATGCAGCGAACTCAGCTGTATCATCGGCAACCGGCAGGCTGATAAGAAACTGAAGGCGGATTATTTTTCGGCAGCCCGCACTTATGCGGAAACTGCGGTTAAACAATACCCCAATAGCGCCGATGCCCATTATTCGATGGCTTTATCACTGGATAAATCATATACCGGGACAAAAGAAAGACTTCAAAAAACGGGGGATATTCTGGGTCATCTGGAGGAAGCGCTAAAAATAAAACCCGACCATCCCCGTTCATTATATCTTATGGGAAAGTGGAACGTAGAAATCAGCGGAATGAATGTAGCTGAAAAAGGGGCTTTAAAGACGTTTTTTGGCGGCTTGCCATCAGCGAGCTTACCTACGGCAATTGATTATTTTGAAAAGGCGAGGAAGGCGGATCCCAATTATTTACTCAATTATCTTGACCTTGCTAAGGCATATAAAAAGAACGGACAAAGTGATAAGGCTATAGAAATACTGAACAAACTGATCAAATTACCCCCCAGGACGGCGGATGATAACGGTTATAAAGCGGAAGGAAAAATTCTGTTGGAAAGCCTTCTTTAAAAGCCATTCCCATTGATTATCTTGCGGACCCTTATGACATTGAATATGATGAAGATATGCGTTATTGTCAT
>Ga0209254_10000360_pt1 | contig 35625 bp, 29 predicted proteins | sample FrelakmetDIP11DI_FD_187148 | JGI IMG/M metagenome (GOLD analysis project Ga0209254, IMG submission 187148) | Freshwater lake sediment microbial communities from the University of Notre Dame, USA, for methane emissions studies - DIP11 DI (SPAdes)... | ecosystem: Environmental > Aquatic >... | reverse complement strand
CACTCCTAATTCCGAAATGACACGGCATCCAATGGCAACCAATTCCTGGAGTGATTCTGGTGATGTGTCTTCTGCACCTGCCGGGAAGAACTCGCCGATCAGTGGGATGCCGACATGTCGCTTTTCAGCAATGTACTCAGAAAGAACTTTGACATTGTGGGCGTCCAAAGCTTGCTCGCCTGTTTTCAATGAAAGTCCTACCAAGGCGATATCCGCTCCGAGTGCCAAAGCATCCTGGGCAGAGACCACACGCACGCTCTGAGCACTATCGTACGCCCATTGAGTCGCATATTGAGTTCCCCAATTAAGGCGAATAATAAGCGCTGGAGCTGATGGTTCCATGAAAACAGATTTACAATGCGAAACCATGCCTGGGCTCATCACGATGGCATCCGCTTTTGAAACCGTGGTGATGACCCGCGGAAGATCGATCAATCCAGGAAGTGGACCGTTATAGAGTCCATGATCAATGGCGACGACAACCGCATTTCCCTGACCAAAAATACGTGAAAGCCGAATTTCTTCTCCGATCATTGAGGTTTATCCTTTTCTTCAAGACGAGCATTATGTACGACTTCATCCTGTCTGTTTTGGACGACGATTCTCGATTTCTTTATAGAAATAGCCAGTCCGGTAGCCTAAGATAGGTACTTTCTCTGGAAGAATTCATGTTACTTCTCCAGTTGTATTGCGGAATTTGAAAAATACTTCCAGTTTGCATATTGATTCACTATTCAGCCAGGATTTGACATGACTGCGGAGTGAATGAAAGCCAAACATGTTGAGAATGGAAAATCGAAAGTCCCTGACCCGCAGGTGCATCAACAACGATCCGTTCGCCGTGAACATCCACGCTGACACGCATCACCGGTCCTAGGAAGGTCATTGTCATGATAGTTCCATCCAAAATATTGGATCCCGGCACAGATGGCGCTTCGGAATGCATAAAGATATTTTCTGGTCTTACAAGTAAAACGGGATTTGATATACGCTGTCCTGAGTCGTTTTCAGGTAATCGCAAGATAGTGCCATGGTAGTTGATGGAATAGTCACCGGTACGCTCCCCACGCAGCTGGTTAGCGGTGCCTATAAAAGAGGCAACAAACAGCGATTCAGGTTGGTGGTATATTTCGTCAGGCTTCCCTATCTGCTCGATCAACCCATCTTTCATGATGACCACCCGGTCTGACATAGAAAGGGCTTCTTCCTGGTCGTGAGTAACATATACTGTGGTTATCCCTAATTCGAGTTGGATGCGCCGGATTTCTTCTCTTAAAAGAACCCTTACAACTGCGTCGAGAGCAGAAAGCGGCTCGTCTAATAATAGAATACGTGGTTTGATTGCTAGAGCGCGCGCCAATGCAACTCGCTGCTGCTGTCCTCCAGAAAGTTGGTACGGGTAGCGACTGGACGTTTCTTTCATTCTTACCAGATTTAGTAACTCCTGGACTGTGTCCTCAACCAGTCCTTTCGGTTGGCGAGCGATATTCAATCCAAATGCTATGTTGTCATGCACAGACAAATTCGGGAATAAAGCGTAGCCCTGAAATACCATCCCAATACCGCGTTTGTTTGGTGAGATTGGATTTAAGTTCACGCCATCCAGGCGAATTTCTCCTTCGTCTGGTCGCTCGAAACCAGCAATCATCCGTAGTGTTGTCGTTTTTCCACATCCTGAAGGACCAAGCAGGGAAATGAATTCACCTTTGACGACATCCAGATTAAAATCTTTTACTGCAGCAAGACCGTTGAAAAGCTTGGAGACTTTCTGTAATTCGAGGTAGGCCATTCCTTTGATCTCGGGTAAAGGGGTGAAAGAATTTATTTCAGTGGAGCACAGCCAAAAGATCCATCCGTCTTCACAAACGGTAGAGTAAGGTTATGACATAGTTCCCTTACTGCCGGGTTCGGAAAATCAAGTCCTGTTCCTCCTATCCATAAAATCGTTGAATAAACCCACCATGCAGTCATGAAGTAAAGAATGGATAAAGCTTCAAATAGCCACGGGTTATATCAAACACGCCCATATCGATATTCAGGAAGACCCGAATAAGTAGAATGATGTGCGAAGCACTAAAGAGCAAGCCTAAAATCAGGTTAAAAGGGATACCCCGCCAGTCAAAACCTGGTTTCCGAAACCACGAATGGTTGAAAATTCGTCTGGAACTCAAATGACCTCACAGGACGAATCGAATGATTATGCAGTTACAAATATAGTTTAGCAGGAAATCGTCTGAATGTCAACGGAATTTGATCAGATATATGACTGCTTGTGGTCATTAACCGCCTATTGACAGATTAAATTCTGACTGATACAATGAATATCAGAACATTATCCGAACATAAGATTAACCAATTGCAACGAATTGAATCGCAGCAGGGTTGATATCTGTTAGCTCAAACAGGATTGCGATGATAGAAAGCGGATCCCTTAACGCCTACCAACGGAGGTTGAGAATCCTCCAGCAAATCCAGGAGATCGGCGAGGTGCGAATTGCAGACTTAATGCAGCAATTCGGCGTTTCCGATACTGCGATTCGCAGGGATCTCACCATCCTGGAAAAGAACAGCCAGGTGCGGAGGATCCATGGGGGAGCCCAGGCAGTTGGACGTTCATTAGCCGGGTTTTCCTTCCAGACCAATGCTGTGAGACACTATAAAGAAAAGTGTTGTATTGGCCAGGCTGCAGCTGCCCTGGTTCAGCCTGGTGAAAGTATTATCCTGGATTCTGGCACCACCACGTTAGAAGTCGCACTGGCCTTGTCCAACGCCACCACGAACACACAACCAATAACCATTGTCACAAATTCCTTGCCGGTTGTCCTGGGCTTGATTGATTGGAGCGCTGGAAACCTCAATGTTCTCGGTGGGATTTTACTTCCTGAACACCAGGCGACGGTTGGCCCGCAGGCTATAGCAAATTTAAAACTGCTCCAGGTATCCAAAGCCATCATTGGCTGCGATGGATTGAGCATTTCTCACGGCCTTACAACAGCACACGTGCTGGTAGCAGAAGTAGGTCGGGTGATGGTCGAAGTTGCACGCCAGGTTATTGTTGTTACTGACTCCAGCAAGCTCGATCAAAAGGGATTTACTCAGATAGTCCCCATCGATGCCGTCGACATGTTGATCACCGATGTGAACGCTCCTGCCGAGATTGTAGATGAAATTCGCGCTCTGGGTATCGAAGTTCTCACCGTCTGAAGTTTTGATTGACTGAACCTACTCTAGTTGAAATTGGAATGCCTTCCCGTGGATCAATCCGACATCCCCCTATCAAACCAGTCCCCTGATCTGGACCATTTCCTTAAAACAATTCGCAGGGTAGTGGGAGAAGACCAGCTTTTTCGACCTGATGGACAAATAGCCATTTCAAGAGCACCCGGAAGGCTGGACCTGATGGGAGGAAATGACGATTATACAGGCGGCCTGGTTTTTGAGGCAACTATCCAGGAATCGACGCGTGTGGCAGCTCAATCACGCTGCGACCAACGCATCAGGATCTCTAATCCTCAGGTTGCAGAACTTGGCTGGGAAGATGACATAGAGTACAACCTGGCAGATTTCAGTCAAGGTGGAGAGCTTCTGCCGGTAAGTGGAATTCACGAAATGATCCAGAGCTCTCCCAAAAAAGAATGGGCGGCTTATGTAGTCGGTGGTATTTATCTTCTTTTGAGAGATTATCATTTGCAGATCAAAACTGGGATATCTGTATTGATTGAATCCAATATCCCACTTGGCAAGGGCGTTAGCTCCTCCGCTGCATTAGAAGTTGCTTCATTGAAAGCAATGGCTTCGGCTTATGGTATTGACCTCCGAGGAGTTGACCTTGCAATAAAATGCCAATGGATCGAAAATGTAATCTGTAAATCAGCCAGCGGCGTGATGGACCAGATTACTGTCGTGATGGGCGAACACGACCATTTCGTTCCTCTGGTTTGCCAGCCCTGCCAGCCTGAACCGCTGGTGCGTCTTCCAACTTCCCTCATCATCTGGGGAATCGATTCTGGGGTGCGCCACCAGGTCGCCGGGATTGAGTACGAAGCCGCGCGCGCAGCCACCTTCATGGGTTATCAAATGATCTGCCGTAAATCTGGACTCGAGCCAAAGCTCGATGAATCGAGTCTGCTGCCAATGTGGAGAGATCAGCACTGGAATGGTTATCTTGCCAATCTATCTCCCAGCGAATTCCGGGCTTCTTTTGAACCGGATTTGCCCGAATCGATTCTCGGGGAGGATTTCTCGTCTGCCTACCCCATCCACTATGATCCATTTACTCCCGTACGACCCAACGTTTACTATCCAGTTCAAGCCTGTACACGTTATGCGGTTGAAGAGAATCACAGGGTAAACCTGTTTGTTGAGATACTGGCCGGGCAAAATGTAACGCCGCGCGATCGAGCCTTGGGCTTATTGGGAGAATTGATGTACCAATCTCACCAGGCATACACGGAATGCGGCCTGGGTTCTGACGCGACCGACCTGATTGTCGATCTGGTTCGGAAAGAAGGTATCAATCAAGGTCTCTTCGGCGCAAAAATCACCGGCGGTGGTGCCGGCGGAACGGTGGCAGTAATGGCGAAGAAAGGAAAGCTGGCTGAAGACGCCCTGCAGCATGTGATTGACAGGTATCACCATTCAACTGGATACCTTCCATACATATTCAAAGGTTCCTCCCCCGGAGCGGATGCCTTTGGCGTGCTCGAGATCGATGCAGCCAGTCTACTTTGATTCAGGCGCAGGATACAGATGACACTACTGCTGAGTATCGACGCTGGAACCACCTCCGTGAAGGCCGGGATTTTCACTCCCAACGGAGAAAGTCTGGCGATCGAACGCGTCGAGTACACGATTGACATTCCGCAACCGGGCTACGCTGAGCTGGATCCTGAAATCTACTGGCGGGCCAGTGTTCAGGCTGTACGACAGGCTGTCAGTCACTCCGGCGCAGATGTGAAGCAAATCACAGCCGTGACCGTCTCCAGCCAGGGCGAGACAGTGATCCCGGTTGACAATCGCGGACATCCCCTCCATCCGGCCATCCTGTGGCTGGACAATCGCGCCATCGATGAAGCCAGCTGGCTCCATGAGCAAATCGGACAGCGAGCTTATAATATCGCTGGCATTCCAGAAATTTCACCCACCTGGACCGCCTGTAAAATCCTGTGGCTCAAAAACCATTTTCGTGAAATATTCGAAAATACCCATAAATTTTTGCTGGTTCAAGACTGGCTGGTCTATCGGTTGACCGGGCAATTTGTGACTGATGGTTCGATATCATGTACAACCTTGCTCATGGATATCACCAGAAACTGCTGGTGGCAGGATAGCCTGGGAATATTGGATCTTCCTGACCACCTCCTTTGTGAAATCTATGATCCAGGAGCCATCGCAGGTCAACTGACCCGGGCTGCTGCCGAACAAATGGGCCTGGCGCCTAAAACAAGCGTTGTTTTGGGTGGCATGGACCAGGCCGTTGGTGCAATCGGTGCCGGGAATTATAGTCCAGGGATTATTTCAGAAACCACAGGCGCCGCCCTTGCTATCCAAATAACGATCCCCAGACCAGATATCGATCACAGCCGCAGAATTTCGGTGAACATCCACAGCGCCCCAGGGATGTACCTGTTCCAACCTTTCTGCCCCACAGCCGGCCTGGCTTTACAATGGTTTCGCGATGTCTTCGGAGAACCGGAGATATCGACAGCCAAGCTGCAGGGGAAAGATCCTTACGATGTCCTCACGGACATGGCAGCGCTTGCCTCTCCCGGCTGCGATGGCTTACTGATGCTGCCACATCTTTCTGGCTCGCTGACTCCCATAGTAAACAGCGCTGCGCGCGGCGTGTTTTCCGGTTTCTCGCTGGCTCATCAGAAGAGTCATTTTGTGCGTGCAATCCTTGAAGCTGTTGCATTCATGCTGCGCCGTAACCTGGAGGTCGCAGTGAGCTCAGGGATCGAAGTGTATGAGATTCGCACCAGTGGTGGCGGCGCACGCAGCAAGCTATGGAATCAAATCAAGGCCGATGTTTGCAACATCCCTGTGGTCTCCCTGGCCAGCGAGGAAGCAGCTTTATTGGGAGACGCAATACTGGGCGGAGTAGCCACAGGTGTCTTTGCTTCTCTGGAAGAGGGCATAAAGCAAATGGTTGCCCTGGCTGACATGACTAATCCCGGTCCTAACCAGGTCACTTATGATGGCCTTTATGCCCGCTACTGCGACCTGGATGATACGCTCGATCAGTACTTCCGCCGGTAAGTGGATGGATTATTACTTTATTCAATTTTTTCATGAGTTATTCATACTTTATGAGCCACGTAAAATTAGGTTTCACCCTGCATGCATTGAAGGTTCTGGATTCTTCACTACGTTCAGAATGACAAATCAAAAAGGAGAAAGAGATGGCTGTAAAACCGAAAGTTGGCGTGCTGGTAATGGCCCTCCTGGAGGATGATTACAACAAAACCGCCCATATGCGGCCAGTTGCTCAAAAAGCGGCCGATCACATCGGAGATATCCTCTCGGAGTATGCGGAGACGATTCGGCCTCCGCTGGTTGAAGAGGAAAGCCACGCCGAAACCGCAGCCCAGATGTTCAATGCGGCCGGCGTGGACCTGATTGTCGCGGTACAGCTTGCCTATACCAAGGGCATCGTTCCCACTCGCTGTTTCTTGAATACGACTGCGCCAGTCGTGGTCTGGAACACACAGAGCATCCGTTATTTACCCGAAGATGCGGACTTCGACCTGATCATGGTGAACTCAGGGATGGCTGGCGTCCCGGAGATGACTTCCGCACTGCTGCGGATCGGCCGTCCATTCTGGATGGTCACCGGCCATATCGATGATACCGCTTCGCGCAAAAAGCTGGCGGAGTATATCGCGGCCGCCGGTGTGAACCGTCGCCTGAAGTCGGCCCGTTTCGGAATCATTGGGCATGCCTTCGAGGGCATGACGGATCTGATGGTGGACCAGCTTCACCTGCGCCAGCATGTCGGACCTGTCTGCTGGCCGCTGGAACCCGAGAAAATTGCGGTAGCCATGCAGGAGCTCTCCCAGGCAGAAGTGGATGGGCTGGTAGCTGGTGAGAAAGCCCGCTATCAGGTCGAAATGGATGCTAAGACATTCGAACGCTCGTGCCGGTTGGCGCTGGCATTAGAAAAAGTAGCGCGTGTTCATAAATTTGATGCCCTGGCTACTTTTGACCAGGTCTGGCTGACCGATCCACGCGTGGGTATCATCCCGTCGTATGGAACAGGCCGGCTATGTGAAATCGGGATCCCGTGTTCGACCGAAGCCGACATTACTACACTGGCAGCCATGCTGATCCTGCAGGAAATTGTTGGGAGTTCTACTTTCCTGGAAAACTATGTAATCGATTTCGACCGGGAAGCGATGATCCTTTCCCATGACGGGCACGGCAACCCTGCTCTGGCAGGCAGCCCTTCCGACGTGAAGCTCAAACACAGCATCTACTACGAAGGTGTGAATGGTTTTGGCGCCGGTCTCGAATTCGCTTACGCCCCTGGACCAGTGACCAACCTGGCTCTGGTCAACCCAAGCGGTGACCGCTGGCAACTGAATATCGCCGAGGGAGAATCGATCGCCATCAAGGCCCGGCCCGTTGCAGCTCCGCAGATGCTGTTCAAGCCCAGCCACCTCAATATCAGTGATTGGTGCGATGCCTGGTGTACGGCAGGTTCTCCCCACCACATGGCACTGGCTTACGGTCACCTGGCAAGCAAAATTAAAGCCTATGCGGCCATCGCTGACCTGGAGGTGGTCGAGATATAGGCCTGAGGGGTATACATTTATGTATCGCGGATTTACAATCGACCCGCCCTTCTTTGAAATTGGTCCCAAAGCCTTCTTGTATGGAGAAGATGTGCTTGCACTTGCCATGCACGCCGACCAGGTCAGCGAGAAGTACAGTGTGCAGGTCATCTTTACCCCTCAATATGTGGATATACCAATCCTGGCCCACCAGGTGAAGAATATTTTTATTTTTGCTCAGCATATGGATTACCTGCCCGTCGGGAGGGGAGTTGGCTCGGTGCTACCGGAAGCGGTGAAGGCAGCCGGCGCAGCAGGAGTATTACTGAACCATGCTGAAAAACCTTTATCTCTTGAAGAGATCGAACGGACGATCCGGCGAGCCGATGAAGTCGGATTAGGGACGTTGGTATGCGCCGACGGTTTCGAGAATGCTGCCGCTGTCGCCCGTCTGAGTCCTAACATCCTTCTGGCTGAAAGCCCCAGGTTGATCGGTATCGGAAAGCGTGACGATGACGACCAGCAAGCCATTTCGAAAATCAACCAGATCGTCTGGGACATCGATCCAGGTATTCGCGTGATGCACAGCGCGGGGATCAGCAGCGGAGAGGATGTTTATCAGGTCATCGCAGCAGGCGCCCAAGCTACCGGGTCTACCAGCGGAATTATCAAAGCATCAGATCCTTACCACATGCTGGAGGAAATGATCGCCTCCGTTCGCCGGGCATGGGATGTCACACATAAATAGAGATTTGGAGTCAAAGCTATGGCTGTTTACCACGGCAGTTTCAGCATCCAATCCGACCGCAGGCCTACTTTTGAAGATGTAACCGGGCGGGTCCAGGAAATCCTAGGTAAATCAGGTATACGAAATGGTATTCTGGTTGTTTTTTCCCAACACACCACCTGCAGCGTGATGATTCAAGAAGCTTCAGATGATGTCAATTACTGGAATACAGAGCTGCTGATGCAGGACCTGGTGAATGTATTCGAGAATATCATTCCCACCTGCCGGACCGAAGGGCAGTATCTCCATCCCGGACCCAGGCATATCGTTGCTGCCGCAGGTCGAGAAGAGCTGCCCTCCTGGTCACTGAACACTGACGCCCATCTCAGGTCCATCATCATGGGGCGCTCGGAGTCGATTCCGCTGGTAGATGGAGCGATGACTCTCGGTGAATTTGGGCGCATTTATTTCGCCGATTTCGACCAGGTGCGGGCGCGTGAACGGGTGGTGAGGGTTCAGATCGTGGGAGAGTAAGGGGGAATAACAGAACCAGCTCTACTTCAGCGCGGAATCTGGTATGGTAGACTCGGTTTATGCATCAGGCATTAGCCATCGCCCATCCCAACATCGCCTTTATAAAATACTGGGGTAACCGCGACCACATGCTGCGCATCCCCTCCAATGATTCGATTTCGATGAACCTGGGCGGCCTCACAACGCGCACACAGGTGACCTTCGAATCCGGGCTGGTTAACGACCGGCTCACCCTGGACGGTATTGAGACCAGCGGTAATGCACTCTCTCGCGTCGGTGCTCTGCTCGAGCGGGTGCGTGCGATGTCAGGAATTCAGCTCTTCGCCCACGTGCAGAGCGAAAACAATTTCCCTTCGGGCACCGGGATTGCCTCCTCTGCCTCGGCTTTCGCTGCCCTCAGCCTGGCTTCCGCAACCGCAGCGGGTATGCAGCTGGAGGAGCGAGACCTCTCACGGCTGGCACGCACTGCCTCGGGTTCAGCCTGCCGCTCGGTGCCGGCTGGCTTCGTGGAATGGCAGGCTGGCATGGATCATTCATCTTCTTTTGCTGTCTCCATAGCACCGCCTTCCCACTGGTCGCTGGTGGATTTGGTAGCAATCGTCAGCCGCGAGCACAAATGCACCGGTTCCTACGAAGGTCACCAGCTGGCGAATACCAGCCCCTTACAGGCTTGTCGTCTGAAGGATGCTCCCAAGCGTCTGGAAATCTGCCGCCGCGCCATTCTGGACCGCGATTTCGAGGCTTTGGCAGAGGTAGTTGAGCTGGATAGCAACATGATGCACGCAGTAATCATGACCTCTAATCCCAGGCTCCAATACTGGCAGCCAGCGACGTTGGCGGTCATGCTGGAGGTATCCCGGTGGCGCAAAACTGGCATCCCCGTCTGTTACACCATCGATGCCGGCCCCAATGTACACGTATTGTGTGAGAGTAAGCATGCCGGTGAAATTTCAATGCAGCTCACCAGCCTGCCAGGTGTTCTGGAGATATTGAATTCTCATCCAGGAGGCGCCGCCCGCCTCGAATCTAACCCTGTTGACGATTGACCTGAATTTATGTATTCAGATTGATTTTTCACAATAAATTGGGCATGTTAGAAATGCGTTAGAAACCTCACAAGGTCGTCATCCTGGCTGGATTTTACTTTTAAGAAGGGATATAATCGATTGGATTGGATTTTCATCCCAACAGGACACAGATTGTTTATTAATTAATCAATTTCCAGTGCAGGTTGGGTTCGAAATATGTGCGTGCATAAAAAGGGAATATAAAAGACAATGCAGCTTTTCATATTTATCGTTGGATTAGCAGCCTTAATCCTGATTCACGAATTTGGTCATTTCATCGCCGCTCGCTTATTGAAAGTGGAGGTCGAAGAATTCGGCATCGGTTTCCCGCCGCGGCTGGTGAAACTCTTCGAACACAAGGGCACAATTTTTTCGCTGAACTGGATTCCCCTGGGGGGGTTCGTGCGTCCCAAGGGCGAAAATGATCCCAATATACCGGGCGGTTTGGCTGCAGCCAGCCCCTGGGTGCGCCTGGGTGTGCTCTTCGCCGGACCTGTCATGAATATCCTGGTGGGGGTGATCCTGGCTGTTGCACTTTTTTATTCCATCGGTGAACGCGTAACCGATAAAGTACTGGTCCGATACGTCACCGAAGGCTCGCCATCCTCTGAAGCCGGGCTTCAGGCGTCCGATCTTTTTGTCAGCGTGAACCAGCAGCCCATCGACAGCATCGAGAAATTGGTGGCTATCATCGAAGTAAACCTGGGAAAGCCGATCGAAGTGGTGGTTCAGCGCGGTGACCAATTTATCACCACAAAACTCACGCCGCGCAGCGATCCTCCTGAAGGGGAAGGTCCAATGGGAGTTGGACTGACCAACCCTACCCGCCCGATCGGTTTTACCAACGCGTTCAGCCAGGGACTCAACGCTTCGTACGAAAATGTACGTGGCATCCTTCTGCTGCCTGTACGCGTTTTTAGTGGCGATACACAGCCAGGTGAGGCCCGCCTGGTTGGATACAAAGGCATGTATGACATTTTCCAGGAGTTGAGAAATCCACTCTGGTTCTTCATGGCGATTTCTTTCTCGCTGGGGATCATGAACCTTTTACCGATCCCTGCTCTAGATGGGGGGCGGATTTTGCTCACCCTACCTGAGATAATTGTCCGTCGGCGGATTCCTCCACGATATGAGAACTTCATCCACGCAGCGGGATTTGCACTATTATTACTACTGTTGATCTATATTAACCTGCAAGATTTTCTCAATCCAATTCAGCTCCCATAAGCTTTATGTGGGTGGGCGATCGCCTGGCATGAGCGCTCCTGAAGAGATCGAATTTATAGAAATCCTGAGAGCTCTGTTGGATCTGGATAATCCATTTCCGGCACGCTTTCTGCCTCGACTTTCGGACCTCGAGAACCCTGAGCTCGAATTCTTCAAGGACACCTGGCCAAAAATTCCGACATGGCGCAGGCGGGCACTAATGGAAGATATCGAGGAATTATGCAAAGACGACTACCTGGTTTCCTATGAAAGCCTGGGGGTCTTCGCTGCCGAAGATGAAGATGCGTTGGTCAGGATGCATGCTGTTCGTACATTGTGGGAATTTGAAAACAAAAACCTGGTCCCCACCTTTGTAAGGTTATTACGCAATGATCCTGATGTAGATGTGCGAGCCGCATCGGCTTCGGCCCTGGGACAATATGTCAATTTAGGCGAGCTCGATGAGCTGCCCGTAAAAATCTTCAACGAAATTGAAGTTTTACTGCTTGATACCACTCAAGGGAATGAAGAGGAAGCGGTCAGGAGGGCTGCACTCGAGTCACTGGGATTTTCCAGCCGGGAGGAAGTACCGGCATTGATCGAAGCTGCATTCAATTCAGGAGAAGGGGTGTGGAAATCCAGCGCATTATTCGCCATGGGACGCTCCAGGAATGAGATCTGGAATAATCAAGTGTTGTCAATGCTGAACAACAACCAGCCGGATCTGCGCCTGGAAGCAGCTCGAGCGGCAGGCGAGCTGGAGATCACTCAAGCTGTTCCAATCCTTATAGAATTGCTCGACGACCCGAGTGATTCAATCCGGGATGCCAGCATCTGGTCGCTGTCCCAAATTGGGGGAGAAGGTGTACGAGATAGATTAGAAAAACTATTTGATGAAGCAGAAGACGACCGGGAAATTGACTATCTCGAATCGGCATTGGATAACCTGGTCTTCACAGAAGGTATGCAGCTAAAACCGCTGTTCGATTTTTCAGAATTTGAGGATGATGAAGATTTCGTGGAAGCAGATGAGGATACACGCTCATACTTAGATGAAGATGATGAGGATCTGGAAGATTGAGCGGTATTTTCCAAATCTTCCTGAATAACCTGCTGCCGATCTTCTTAATCGCAGGGGCTGGTTTCCTACTTTCGCATTATATTAATCTTCCATCTAAACCGCTTTCCCAGGCGGTTTTTTATCTCTTCAGCCCCTGCCTGATTTTCAACCTGCTCACGAAAAACGACCTCCAAAACAATGACATCCTCAGGATGATACTCTTTTCCACGGTGTTGATTCTTTTGATCGGAACAATAACCTGGCTGGTTGGCAAGCTCCTCCGGATCGAAAAAGGCACATTAGCTGCAACGATGATGGCAAGCATGTTTATCAACGCAGGTAACTACGGCTTACCTGTGGTGCTGTTTGCCTTTGGCGAGGTTGCATTAGGATTCGCCAGCCTGATCTTCGTGACAAATGCCATTCTGGTGAATGTTATTGGAGTTGTCATCGCTTCGATGGGAAAACGGAGTTTCATTCAGGCAATAAAAAACCTGGTCAGGGTGCCGACAGTCTATGCACTACTTGTAGCATTGTTCATCATGCGTTCAGATTGGCAGGTCCCACTGTTTCTTGACCGTTCGATTACATTGCTTGCGGATGCGTCCATCCCAACCATGTTGGTCTTAATGGGAGTACAATTCAAAAAGACAACCTGGTCTGGAAAGGCCCTGCCTTTATCTCTTGCAGCCGGCTTCAGATTAATTCTTTCACCTGTTCTGGCCTTTGCTTTGACGCCACTTTTCGGCCTCACCGGATCTGCACAACAGGCCAGCATTGTGCAAGCCGCCATGCCTTCTGCAGTTCTAAACACCGTTATTGCCACTGAATTCGACGCCGAACCGTCCCTGGTGAGCGCGGCTGTATTCCTTACCACCATTCTGAGTCCATTGACGCTCACACCCTTGCTCGCCTACCTGACGACCTGAAATGATACGCATTCTTCTGGCGGCACTGTTGGCAATATTCATCGGAATGACAACGGGCATCCTTCCCGTTTTTGCAGATGAAGAAGTTCAAGATCAGCCTGTGCAGTACGATTTCAATGAACAGATCACATTTCATTCGGTTTTTCGCTCTGATCAACCGGTTGAATTAGCAGTAATTTTCTTTCAAGCCAAAAATGATACCCAGACTTTTGTGGAGCTGGCATCGATCGAACAACTCGACAATAACGAATACGATATCAAACATACCCATTCAGCATCCAGGCATCATTTTCAGGCTTTTACGACCATCGAATACCGTTATGAAATCCTGCTTGAAGGCGGCGATGTATACAAGAGCCCCATGTATGATTTTCTTTACACCGATAATCGTTTCACATGGGAATCCCTTCAAGAAGGGCCATTTATCGTTTATTGGTTTGATGGGGACTACGCTTTTGCACAAAGCATCCTGGATGTCGCCCAGGAAGGCCTAGCCGAGATTTCGGGCATTCTGCCCTTACCCGAACCGGACTTATTGCATATCTATGTTTACCCGGATTCTGCATTGATGCAAGCTGCCTTGAATCCCGCTGGTGAAGATTGGGTTGCCGGGCATGCATTCCCAGATTTACAGACCATGATTCTTTACCTGCCTCCAAATTCGGATCACATTCTGGACATGCGCCAGCGCATACCACATGAGATCATGCACATCCTGCTTTATCAGCAGACCGGCACAGGTTATAAGAATCTGCCGTTCTGGCTGGTGGAGGGATTGGCTTCCATCGTCGAGTTATATCCGAATCCTGATTACGCCATACTCCTGGATAATGCTTTCGCTGAAAATGAGCTCATACCGATGCCCTCATTATGCCTGAGCTTTCCACGTGACGCCTCAGGAGCACTGCTCGCCTATGCTCAATCAGCTTCGTTCACCAATTTCCTGTATGCCAGTTATGGCACGCAGGGAATCCAACGTTTGATCTCTGAATATGCAGACGGGAAAGATTGTGAAAATGGTGCACAGGCTGCATTGGGTACCGGCTTGCAGCAGCTCGAACGCCGCTGGTGGAGAGAATCTGTATCCGGCAATCCTTCTCTGACGGCTTTCATCAGGGTACTTCCCTGGCTGACCATCCTGCTGCTTGTGTTCATCGCGCCGGTTGGATTCATTATCGCCAGCTTCCGTTCAAAAAAACGGGGGGGGAAAGGTCAGACCAGCTCCCGAGCAAGTGATAGCAGTGGAGTCTGATGAACGCAGGATATGGAGAGATGATGGCTGCCAATCAAAGTGAGCCCGTGAGGCTGCATGCAATGATTGAGGGACGTGTTCAGGGTGTCGGCTTCAGGTATTATGTGGAAGAGAATGCACGCATATTGAATCTCACCGGCTGGGTGCGCAACCGCTGGGATGGGAGTGTGGAAACTATCGCCGAAAGCGACCGGGAGACCCTTGAAAAATTTCTACTTGCCCTGCGCCGTGGCCCTCGATCTTCACAGGTATCTGATGTATCTGTTGAATGGCTGCCGGCAACCGGTGAATTCAACCACTTCACGATAAAAATGACGGAATAATATTCCTAATACTAACTGAATCCGAGCCCTCGCTCTTTCAGTGAAACATATCGCCCCTGTCCAATCACCAGGTGATCCATCACCTCCACGTCCAACAGCTTGCCCGCCTGGGTAATTGCCCTGGTCAGGGCGATATCGTCCGGACTGGGCGTTGGATCTCCGCTTGGATGGTTGTGCACTACAATTATGGATGCGGCGTTGCGCCGGATCGCATTTTTAAACAGCTCCCCAACTCGAACCTGAGAAGAATTCAAAGAACCCTTGTATATGGCTTCAATTCCCAGTACACGGTTGCGCGTGTCCAATAAAACCACCCGTAATTCTTCCTGCTCCAATGCACCCATTTCATAACGCACTAACGCGGCCGCTTCTTCCGGTGAGTGCACTGCCGGGTGTTCTTCTGGCGCCAGCATCGACAGCCGATGACCTAATTCGATAGCAGCTTTGATTTGCGCCGCTTTTGCCGGGCCGATCCCATGCAGATCGCAGACTTCAGTATACGTTGCCCTGTGCAAACCAGCCAGGCCACCAAATTGCTGCAGAAGTCGCTGTCCTAACTGGACGGCATTTTCACCTGCCACTCCTACTCTCAGCAAGATGGCAAGCAGCTCCGCCGTGTTCAATGCCTGGGAGCCCAACCTGGCAAGCCGTTCACGCGGCCTCTCAGACTGGTCCAGATCGGTGATCCGGTATGTTGTGTTTAGTTCTTTCATGTCTGTTTCACCGGGCAATCAATTCGTGAGGGTTCTCCACTTGAAAAAACTGCAGCTGGCGTCGGTTTTTTCTGCTCCCTACTATACAATATTTGAGCCGTTCCAACAAGACAAAATACCAGTTGATCATCCGTGCTATAATCCCGAGTAAGGAGATCGCGATGGGCATCGATCCGGGATACTTTAACAATTTTTTCCTGGTGCTGGCAGCCTGGAGCGGAGCGTTCCTGGCAGCTCTGTGGTTAAGTCTGGTTCTCTGGACCTATCGAGACATTCGCAGGCGGGCTCGCGACCCGCTGGCACGCATCCTGGCTGTGCTGGTGACCGCAGTGTTGTTCATCCCGGGCATCGTAATCTACCTGATTCTGCGACCTTCTCAAACACTAGAAGATGAATACCAGCAGACCCTGGAAGAAGAGGCTCTGCTTCAATCGATCGAAGAAAGTTCGATCTGTCCGGGCTGCAGCCGGCGGATTAAGGACAACTGGATTCTTTGCCCTAACTGCCACACCAAATTAAAAAAGAGCTGCCAGGCGTGCAGTCGCTTGATGGAACTGCCATGGAACCTGTGTCCCTATTGCGGCACTGCTGTGCCTGGAATGCGCAGGGAGGGCTTGAGTGTAGACGAAATTCTGCGCCCCATCCCGCTGGAATCAGAAAAAGAGTCCCCTCAGGCAGTTCCCTCCGACATCGAACAGGAACCCGAAGAGACTCTTTCTGCTCTAGAGAGCATTGATTCAGATTAACAGTCTATTTTGACTGCCTGATCGCTGACCAACCAGCGTACTTAGAAGTATCTCCCAATTCAGCTTCAATACGAAGCAGCTGGTTATACTTGGCCACCCGGTCGGATCGGGCTGGTGCCCCGGTCTTTATTTGTCCCATATTCAAGGCAACAGCCAGGTCGGCAATTGTGCTGTCTTCCGTCTCGCCTGAGCGGTGAGACGTGACTGCACGCCAGCCTGCTCGATGACAGGTTTCAACTGCCTCGATGGTTTCAGTGAGCGTACCGATCTGGTTTAACTTTACCAGCAAGGCGTTTGCGGCCGATTCACGTATCGCCCGATTCACACGTTCGGTATTCGTCACCAGCAAATCATCACCAACAATTTGAATTCGACCACCCATCTCTCCCACCATCATTTTCCAACCATCCCAATCATCCTGAGCGAGCCCATCTTCGATCGATACGATAGGATATTGATCCACCCACGACTTCCAGAATGCCACCATTTCAGCGGAGGATAGCTTTCGCCCTTCTTTCCTCAAGTTGTACAGGTGGCTTTCATCTTCATACAACTCCGAGGCTGCAGGGTCGAGTGCGATTGCCACCTGTTCGCCTGCCTTATAACCTGCTTTCTGGATTGCTTCCAGGATCACTTCGACTGCTTCATTGTTTGTTTTTAGAGCAGGCGCATAACCGCCTTCATCGCCTACCAGTGCAGTGTAACCGCGGCTTTTCAGAACCGATTTTAATGCCTGGTAAATCTCGGAACCCCAACGTAATCCTTCAGAAAATGAACTGGCACCCAAAGGCATCACCATGAATTCTTGAAAATCGGTCGATTGCCAGCCGGTATGAGTGCCCCCGTTCAAGATGTTTAACATCGGGACAGGGAGCACATGCGCAAAAACGCCGCCAATGTAGCGGTATAAGGGCATTCTGAGAGAATTGGCCGCGGCCTTAGCGACCGCGATTGAAGTTCCCAGGATCGCGTTCGCCCCTAATTTTGATTTATTCGGGGTTCCGTCCAGAATTAACATTTCCTGGTCGATCGCTTTCTGCTCTGTTGCATCCCAGCCAATTAGTGAATTCGCAATCGGTCCATTGACATTTTCGACTGCGTTAAGCACACCCTTTCCCAGGTAACGGTCCTTATCGCCATCGCGCATCTCTAAAGCTTCATGAACACCGGTAGATGCACCTGAAGGGACAGCCGCCCGTCCGGTCGATCCATCCAGCAAGTAGACTTCTACTTCCACCGTGGGATTTCCGCGTGAGTCGAGAATTTCCCTCCCCAGGATCTCTTCAATAATTGTGTCCATCTTTCACCTCTTTTGGTTTTTTTCAATCCCTCATAAGGGGATCCTCATAATAACTTACAGACTTCTGCAAGCCGCAAGTATAATGCATTTAAATCGCCGGTCTGCAATCTGGAATATTCAAAATCTCACCCGGTGTTGGCTTCCAATGCAATCCTGTTGACTACTTCAACCTGCTTTTCCTGGTCGATCCTGGCATAGGTTCGAACTGCTTGGAGAAATGCAATGAACAGCGGATGTGGATGGTTAGGGCGTGAAAGAAACTCCGGGTGGAATTGTGAAGCAACCATGAAGGGGTGATCGTCAATCTCAGCTATTTCGACCAGCCTGCCATCCGGGGATATACCTGAAAAGGTCATGCCGCCTTGATTCAGCAGGTCTCTGTATGCATTGTTAAGCTCAAATCGATGGCGGTGCCGTTCTTCGATCTTTTCTTGCAGGTATGCCTCTCCAGCATGTGTTCCACTCCGCAGCACGCACGGATATAATCCCAGGCGCATAGTTCCACCCATATCGGCGATGGAGCGCTGGTCGGGCAGTAAATCGATCACCGGGTAAGGGGTCGAACGATCGAATTCAGTCGAATTTGCATCTTCGCTGTTGATCAAATGGCGCGCGAATTCAATCACCATCAGCTGCATCCCCAGGCATAAGCCGAGATAAGGCACCTTGTTTTCGCGGGCATGCCGGATCGCCATGATCTTGCCCTCGATTCCACGGCTTCCAAATCCCCCCGGTACCAGGATCCCATGCGCCTGTTGGATTAATTCCCACCCGCGGCCTTTTTCGAGCTCGGCGGAGTGAACCCAGGAGATTTTTACTTTTACTTTAGCCTCTAATGCCGCGTGTTCGAGAGCCTCTCTGACGCTCATATAGGCATCATGGAGCTCGACATACTTGCCCACCAATGCCACCCTTACTTCGGGCTGTGGGTGTTGAATAGCCGCAACCATTCTCTCCCAATCTCGCCAATCTGGTTTTTGTCTGGCTTTCAGGTTCAATCTCTCCAGCAGGTACTCCCCTACTTCCAGCCGCTCGAGGATCAATGGGACTTCAAAACGGACCGGAACGGTCATCAAGGGGACTACCGCTCGCTTTTCGACATCGCAAAAAAGTGCGATCTTATCCCTCAGGTCTTCGGTCACGGGGTAATCGGAGCGTGCCACGATTACGTCCGGTGAAATACCGATCGAGCGCAGCTCGCGTACAGAGTGCTGAGTCGGTTTTGTTTTCAATTCTCCCGTCGCACCGATGTAAGGCAGCCAGGTAACATGGATATACAGGCAGTCCTCACGACCCAGGTCGCTGCGCATCTGCCGCAGGGCTTCCAGGAACGGCAGTGATTCAATGTCACCGACCGTCCCGCCGATCTCAACCAGCACAATCTCGGCGCCAGTCGTTTTCGAAACCAATCCAATCCGCCTTTTGATTTCGTTTGTTATGTGCGGTATGACCTGGATCGTACCGCCCAGGTAGTCTCCGTGCCGTTCTTTTCCAATCACTTCTGCGTATACCTGGCCGGATGTTACATTACAGACTCGGTTTAAGCGAATGTCGATGAACCTTTCATAATGCCCCAAATCCAGGTCGGTCTCTGCGCCGTCATCGAGAACGAACACTTCTCCATGCTGGTAAGGACTCATCGTACCAGGGTCTACATTGATATAAGGATCAAGCTTCTGGACTGCGACATGGAACCCTCGTTCTCTCAGAATTCTTCCAATAGCCGCAGCGGTGACACCTTTCCCAACAGAACTGACCACACCACCTGTGAAGAATATGTATTTTGTGTCCATCATCGCCTCCACCTCAAGAAATAAAAGGAAGTGGGGAGGGCCGATTTCCGGTCACCTCCCCACGCGGTTTTCTGTAACTTCCTTCTGCCGTATCTCTCATTCAATAATACTCGAAAGTTGTTCCACAGTCCTGCGCATATCATGGAAAACCACCCCCAGTTTGGCTTCCCTTTTTGCCAGCACAGTCAATACCGCCTTCTCTCCCACGGAGGTAAGCAAAACAAATCCTTGCGCACCACGCACGTAAATCTGTTCCAAATGACCGCGACCCAATTCACTTGCGATCTGTTCACCCAGGCCCAGGAGTGCGGCGGACATGGCGGAAATGCGATCTTCTTCCATCCCTGGAGGCAATCCTGAGGCCAGGATTAAGCCATCTCCAGACACTACAGCAGAAGCTTCGATGTCAGGCGTGGACTTCTGGAGATTGCACAGCATCTCAACCATCAGCTGCGACTGTGAATTATTTATCGCTGATACCTCGCAATTATCCCGAATGGTTTAAGTCTACCATATTTAAAAATCTTAATAATTATTAATACCCTCCCTGTTCTGAGATTCATTCATGCCCGGTTGACCCTCGCTATTCTCTGTGTTAAACTAAATGGTTGCCATGAGAACAATTATGACAATTTCTGACACATTACCTGGTTTAAAAGCCGGTTGCACCTGGAACGGCTCTTCGACAGGTTTATCCAGGCAGGGAAAATAACCGGCAGTAATTACACAACAGGTTGAACATTTTGGTTGGGTTGAGATCATACTTTCAAAAAAGAACTCCTGGCGAGGTTACCCCGGCTTTTCTGATCGTCGGGCTGGGTAATCCAGGCCGGCAGTACCGGGAAAACAGGCACAATATTGGCTTTCTCCTGATGGACAGCCTGTCAAAGCAGCTGATTACCCAGTTCTCCCGCCTGCAGTCAAAAGCCCTGGTTTGCAAAACCCACTATCATGACCATCAAATCATCCTCGCCAAACCCCAGACATTTATGAACCTTTCCGGTCAGGCAGTAACAAGTCTGGTAAATTTCTATAAAATCTCCCACAATCAGCTGATGGTTGCTTACGATGACGTTGATCTACCCTTTGGCTCCTTGCGCATTCGACCCTCAGGTGGCTCAGCCGGACACAATGGGATGAATTCGATCATCGAAAAATTTGGAACGCAAGAATTTCCCCGGCTCAGGATGGGTGTTGGACGGCCGCCAGGCCGGATGGATGCCGCTGCCTATGTTCTCCAGGATTTTAACAAGGCAGAAACGGTGGAACTTCAATTCCTGCTAAACCGCGCCGTCGAAGCCGTGTTGCTTTTTATCTCGGACGGTCTGCAGGCAGCCATGAACAGGTACAACAGCCCGGAATAAAGAATGACTCTGGATGGATTAGTCGATTCAATCATCGATTGTCTGAAACTACTGGAAAGTGGCTTACCACTCAGCCATTCGCAATCCGCGCTTGACCTGCGCAAATCCGCCCGACTGCCAGTGCTGTCCGCTATCCATCGCTTGAACAACCAGCCGGTTGTATTTCTCACAGACCGTGCCGACCGTGCACTCGCCTTAGCGGAAGAATTGGTTTTATGGGAAGCGGGGATCGAAATTTTCGACGTCCCAGAGCCGACACCCTTGTATTATGAAAAAGCCGCCTGGGGTGACACCACCAGGCGTGATCGACTTTCTGCAATCACCCGGATGGCAGCCTACCATCTCCCGGGGCTTGTGAAATCTGGAAAACCACCGCTGTTCATCGTTCCAGCGCGTGCACTGATGACCCGCACAATTCCCAGGCGTGAGTTCCTGCGAGCAACGAGGACTCTCAAGGCAAATCAAACCATCCATCTGGACGACCTGGTGCGCACCTGTCTCGAGCTCGGATACGATTCAGTGAATATCGTGGTAGCCTCCGGGCAATTCGCCCGCAGAGGTGGGATCATGGATATCTGGCCACCAGCTGACTCGCTGCCGTGGCGGTTGGAGTTCTTTGGCGATGAGATTGATACTCTCAGGAAATTCGATCCGGCAACTCAGAGGACCGTCCAGCAATCACTCACTCAACAAGAAATTCGCCTGCTGTTGACACCTGCGCGTGAATTTATCATTCCTTCCGACCAGCTGTTGGCACAAGATCAAATCGAGACCTCCGAATTTTATTTACCTCTATTCCACCCGGTTCCTGCCACCTTCCTGGACTATGTACCACGCAATGCCTTGCTCGTTATTGATGACATTCAATCTCTGAAAGATACAGTCCTTGAGATCGAAGAGCAGGCAGTTGCCATCCGGGAAGGAGAAATCCGCGAAGGAATATTAGAATCAGATTTTCCTGTACCCTATCTTTCCTGGTCGGAATTATACGACAGCCTTTCCAGCCATAAATTCCTGATCCTGGGTCCGGGATTCGTCGATGAGGATGAACAACAAATTTCGAGCAAGGCGCTGCAGCCGGATTCACTATCCAACAGATTTTCTCCTGGACCGCGTTTCGCCGGGCACCTCAAACAGCTCATGGAACACCTCAATCAGCTGGTGAGCTCTGGTGGGAAGGTAGTGATTGTTTCGCGCCAGGTCGCCCGGCTTAAGGAGCTGTGGGATGAGCAGTCTGTACAAACCTACCAGAATCAACCGGCATTCCTCGAAGGGAGCCTGACCGAAGGATTTGAGTTTGAGACTCCCGACTGTCTCCAGCTTCACCTGCTTTCGGATGGCGAGATATTTGGTTGGAGAAGACCCGAACCCCGCAAACGAGTTCGTTTAATTTCCGAAGCGCCTGAAGCAGGCTACGCCGACCTGGAAATTGATGGGTATGTAGTACATGTCGATCATGGCATCGGCCGGTTTAAAGGAATTGTCCGGCGGGCAGTAGAAGGCACCGAGCGCGAGTATTTATGCGTCGAGTACGCGGATGAGGCGCAGTTATTCGTTCCGGTCCACCAGGCGGACAGGCTTACGCGCTATGTCGGTCCAGATAATCGCACACCCGCCATCAGCCGCCTGGGAAGCGCGGAATGGCGCAATCTAAAATCCAGTGTAAAAGAAGCCGTCAAGGAAGTAGCTGAAGAATTACTCGATTTATATGCCAAGCGCAATATCGTTGAAGGACACTCATTCAGCCGGGATACGACCTGGCAAGGTGAGCTGGAAGGAAGCTTCCCATATATTGAAACCGATGACCAGAAGCGTGTTCTGGTTGAAGTAAAACGAGACATGGAAGATCCCCGTCCAATGGACCGGCTGATCTGCGGGGATGTCGGATACGGCAAAACCGAAATTGCACTGCGGGCAGCATTTAAAGCCGTGATGGATGGAAAACAAGTCGCGATTTTAGTCCCAACTACTGTCCTGGCCCAGCAGCATTTCCATACCTTCCAGCAGAGATTGGCTGCTTTTCCAGTTCAGGTGGAAATGCTCTCTCGCTTCAGAAATCAACAGCAGCAGTCGGAGATCATTCACCTGCTGGAGCAAGGGAAAATTGATATCGTGATCGGAACTCACCGCCTGTTCTCGCGCGACGTCCGCTTTAAGGATCTCGGGCTGCTGGTCATCGACGAGGAGCAGAGGTTCGGTGTGACACATAAAGAAACTCTAAAGCGCATGCGCACCGAAGTCGATGTTCTGACACTCACTGCCACCCCCATACCCAGGACCCTTTATATGGCTCTATCCGGTATCCGGGATATTTCCACGATAAATACTCCACCCGAAGAACGCCTTCCAATCCAGACCCACGTCGGACCGTATTCCCCAAAAATAATCCGCCAGGCGGTGCTGCGCGAGCTGGAACGCGGGGGGCAGGTGTTCATGGTTCACAACCGGGTACAGACTATCGATGCCATGCATTCCCACCTGCGTCAAATTGTCCCGGAAGCGCGCATCACGGTCGCTCACGGCCAGATGCATGAACAGGAATTATCCCAAAGGATGGAAAAATTTTCAGCGGGAGAGGTGGATGTCTTATTAAGTACATCCATCATCGAGTCCGGGTTGGATATTCCCAATGCAAACACCCTAATCGTTGATCGAGCGGATATGTTCGGCCTGGCACAGCTGTACCAGCTGCGCGGGCGGGTCGGTCGTGGCGCTCAGCGTGCCTATGCCTATTTCTTCCGCCATAATAAGAAAGCACCCAGCTTAGAGGGCAGGCAGCGTCTGGAAACCATCTCTGAAAACACCCAGCTCGGTGCCGGTTTCTCGATCGCCATGCGTGACCTGGAGATTCGTGGGACTGGTGATATTTTGGGAACCCGCCAGCACGGGCATATCGCGGCCATCGGATTTCACCTTTATACGAGTCTTCTGGCAGACGCAGTCCGGCGACTTCAAGGGCAGGTCAATGCGATTGCTATACCCAAGATCCCTTCTTATAACCTGCAAAATTCCAGCATAAATGTAGATTTGCCATTTCCCGCCAGTATCCCAACGCAGTACATCCCAGATAAAAGCATTCGCCTGGGAATGTATCGTCGCTTGGCAGATATCCGTTCAACCAGCGAGCTGGAGACCCTGGTGGAGGAGTTTTCCGATCGTTTTGGGCCACCACCTGAACCGGTCCTGGGTCTGATAACACAATTGAAAATCAAGCTGCTGGCTGAAAAAGCGGGTTTAACTTCCATTACAGTCGAAAGCGGTCAGCTGGCATTACGCTTTGCAGTAGGCTCAATCCCAGCTGACCTGCCGTATCTCGGCGCTAAAATACGGATCGGTAAAACCGCTTTGTGGATGCCAATCCAGAAGCCAGATGATTGGCTGGCACGATTGTTCGAAGTATTGAACAGGTTATCTGATGGTCATATCGCACTTCCATCCCCGGAATACGTGGGATTAAAAAGTGGCTATGTTTCCTGAAAGCGTCCCCGTTTCAAAACGCTGTTTTGACATGATCGCCACCGCGCTGTTGCTGGTATGCATCTCACCAGTGCTTTTAATTGTGAGTGTGCTGGTTTGGAAACAGCACGGGAGTCCAGTCCTATTCCGGCAAATTCGGCCGGGTTATCGTGGAAAACCGTTCAAGATGTTCAAGTACCGTACGATGACGGAAGACCGCAATGAGCGGGGTGTAATGCTTCCAGACCAGATGCGCCTGACCCGGTTGGGCCAGTTCCTGCGAGATTTTTCGCTGGATGAACTACCCGGCTTCTTTAACGTGATCCGCGGTGAGATGAGCCTGGTCGGTCCGCGGCCTTTGCTGCTCCAGTATTTAGACAGGTATTCTCAAGCACAGATGCGCCGCCACGAAGTTCTCCCAGGTGTGACAGGCTGGGCGCAAATTAATGGTCGCAATGCTCTCACCTGGGAAGATAAATTTCGAATGGATGTCTGGTATGTCGATAACTGGTCCTTCTGGCTGGACATTCGCATCCTGGCAATCACATTCTGGAAAGTCCTGAAACGAGAAGGGATAAACCAGCCCGGATATTTGACGCCTCCTGAATTCATGGGTAATCCAGAAGATCCTCCATCCGGCGAGGACCCGACGTGATACACGACCAGGAATTAGAAAACCGAAAATTGCAGTACTACCTGGATATGCTGCGCATCCGTCGTTTCGAAGAAAAAGTGCTGGAGATGTTCCCGCGTGGTGTTTTCTTTGGCACAACCCATACCTGCCTGGGGCAGGAAGCCAATGCAGTGGGCGTCCTATCTCATCTAGGGCAAGACGATATCGTTTTTTCAAATCACCGCGGACACGGCCACTTTCTGGCGTATGGGGGTGACATGCGTTCGCTCTTCGCTGAACTGATGGGTAAATCCACGGGCGTGTGTGCCGGGAAAGGTGGATCCCAGCACCTTCATTGGAATAATTTTTATTCCAACGGTATCCAGGGAGGCATCGCTCCAGTGGCAGCAGGAATGGCAATGTCTGAGAAGTTAAAAAAGAATTGGGCAGTGACCATTGCCTTCCTTGGCGACGGCACCCTGGGTGAAGGCGTGCTCTATGAAGCTTTAAACATGGTCTCCTTATGGCAGCTGCCCATCTTCTTCGTATTGGAGAATAACCGCATCGCACAAACTACTCCTGTCGAGTTGGCTGTCTCCGGGAATATACTGTCCCGCTTTTCGGCTTTCAATATCCCTTGCCTAGAGCTTGAAACCAGTGATGTGATGGAAATCGAGATAGCAGCGAGTGAAATGATAAAGGAAATTCGCACCCATACTTCACCGCGTGCGCTGATCCTGCACAGTTATCGTTTTGGCCCGCATTCAAAAGGAGATGATACCCGTCCTGTCGATGAAATCGAACGACTGTATCGTGACCACGATCCAGTCAAAATCCAGGCTGCACGCCTGAGCTCAACCCAGCTCGAAACCATTAATACCCGGGTTGAGAAAGAAGTAAACGATGCCTATGAGGCGGCAATTTCCGACCCTTTTCCAATCAGTATGCCGAGGGATAGTGAGAGAGCCACCCCCACCAGTGGTTAACACTCCTCCGGATATCACTTAGATTCAGTAAAATGGGAACCGTTCTGGATTCATTGAATACAGCATTACACCGGGCTTTCGCCGAGGACGAGCGCCTGGTTCTACTCGGTGAGGATATTCTGGATCCCTACGGCGGTGCATTTAAAGTTTCCCGTGGGCTGTCGGATAAATACCCACAGCGCGTTATCACCACGCCGATCTCAGAAGCCGGAATTGTCGGTGTTGGCGCAGGGCTGGCCTTGCGCGGTTTTCACCCGATTGTGGAAATTATGTTTGGTGATTTTCTCCCGTTAGCCGCTGACCAGTTGATCAACCATGTAGCCAAATTTCGCTGGATGTATAACTTACCTGGTCGCCTGCCGTTGGTGATCCGCACACCGATGGGAGGTCGGCGAGGTTACGGGCCGACTCACAGTCAGACTCTTGAAAAAATCTTTATGGGTGTTCCTGGTTTGGACATCCTTGCCCCCCATACACTCCTTGACCCGGGCATGCTGCTCATTAGTGCCACGCGGGATCATGATGATCCCGTGTTATTTATCGAGAATAAACTGCTGTATAATCTGCCGGTTCCTGGCACAAACGACCTGGCTGAATTTGATATCCGGGAAATCCCTCACCCTGTAGCTGTGCAGTATTCACCGACGGTTATCGTGCGTGTAAAAGGAGCGCCTGCACCTCAACTTACGGTCACATCATACGGCTACATGGCGGACCTGTCCCGCCAGGCCGTATTGCAGCTGGCTTATGAGTATGAAATCTTCGCCGAGCTCGTGATTTTCAGCCAATTGGCTCCTTTCTGCATCTCCCCCCTGGCGGATGCTGCCAGCCAGACCAAGAAGTTGGTCACGGTAGAAGAAGGGACTTTGAACCTGGGTTGGGGAGCGGAAATGGTCGCCAGGCTTGCGGAGCAGCCCGGGTTGAGCCTGGAAGCAGTGATGCGCGTGGCAGCGCAGGATACACCGGTGCCAGCCAGCGGACCTCTTGAGAATGAGACCCTCCCTGCAGTGAAACAAATCATTGAAGCAGGACAAAAAATCGTTCAAAACAGGTAAAATTACCTTTCAGGACAAAAGGACCTACTCTGCGCATGAATAAATCCGAATTCGACAGCAAACCGCAGTTATTTCAGTGCCCCACATGCGGGGCAGGCCTGCCAGTCCCAGAAACGGCGACCATCAGATGCAGTTACTGCGGCAGCAGTGTAGTCGTGCCTTCAGAGCTGAGACCCGAAAAAAAAGAGGAAGCTTTCACTGCCTCCTCTCCGGTTGTCATACAATTCTCTCCTGCACAAGAATCGGGCTCGCCTGAAACAAAATCAAGAGCAGGATTGATTATCGGGTGTGTGGTTCTGGTAGTGGTGCTCAGCTTCCTGATCACAGGCATCCTGGCTGCCGCTGGCATCTTCGCCACCACCCGCACTGTGAGTGAGGTCATCGAATCTGTAACGACTGTCCAGTCACAACCTTCAATTGCCCTGCCAACAATTATCATTAATCCAACCGAAAGTCCCGAACCGACCCCTGTCCCGGCCTCAACTCTGATGATGCAGTTCGGCAGCGAAGGAACTGGTCCCGGGCAGTTCCAGGACGCCCGCCACATCGCAGTCGATCCGGATGGGAATATCTATGTCGCTGACTATGACACCGGACGCTTACAGAAATTTGATTCGAATGGGAAATTTCTACAGTTGATCAACATCGAAACCAACCAAAATAATTATTCATTCATTATGGATATGGTGGTGGACTATGCCGGGCACCTGTTCGTGGTGCGCGTACCGGATATTCTCTCCTACAACACAGCCGACTTATCGAAAGCTCAGGCTATTTCAGGCCGGTTCGCCGAGATAAACTTCCGCTTCCTGGCAATTGACCCGGCAAATCAATTGTATGCCGTTTCCGAAGGTGTACAGTTTACCGACCTGATCAAGATGGATAGCTCGGGTTCTGTGCTTTGGACGGTTCAGGGAGTAATATTCAACCTCGACCAGCGTGCCAACCCAAGCGTGGACGATGTGGCAGTGGATGGACTTGGGTCCAGCTACCTCGTAAATGATATCGATGCCCGCATTTACAAATTCGATGCAGATGGGAAATATCTAGACCGTTTCGGTGTCAAAGGCAGCGCTCCCGGCCAGCTGGATAGACCCAGCCGCATCGTCGTGGATCCTGAGGGACGCCTGGCCATTTCAGACGTTGACGGCATAGATTTTTTCACCAGCGAAGGCGAATTTCTGGAAGGCATGCCCTGGGACTACAGCAATGGTGGGATTCGGGGTTTCGCATTCGACATGGAAGGCTATCTCTATGTCATCTCCACCAACCAGCAGGTCCTGAAATTCGAATTGAATTTCTAATTCGGAATATTCATGCATTCTGCTGTAGTCGTCCCCTTGCTGAATCCGAATGAACCCGAAGCCCTGATTGTCCAGGTGAACGTACAAAACGGACAGCACCTCCAACCCGGTGAAACCATTTGCACACTGGAAACCACGAAATCAACCGCGGATCTCGAAGCCCCGCAGGCTGGTTATATTCTGGGACTGGATTATCATGCCGGGCAGACTGTGCGCAGCGGGGATATATTTTGCTACATCTCCGAAGATCCCAACTGGCAGCCGCCGCCGGCAGACCAGCAGAGTCTTTCGGCAGGTGTAACTGTGTTTGAAACAAATGCTCCCCCTGGCGGCCTGAGGATCACCCAACCCGCCCTGAACCTGGCCCGACAATTGGATTTGGACCTCGACCGCCTGCCACTTGATAGGCTGGTCACCGAACCACTGGTTCGCTCGTTAGCGGAAAACCAGCTTCATCCAGTTGACAAGGTCTCACCAGAAATTGACATTGATCCATCGGCGATCATCGTATATGGAGCAGGTGGGCACGGAAAATCGATTATCGAGTTGATCAGAGCTCTCGGCGGCTACCAGATTATTGGAGTTATCGACGACGATCCGGGAGTAAGGGGGCAGGTTTCTGACATCCCGGTATTGGGCGGCGCAGATGTCCTGCGCGGTCTTTGGGCAAAGGGTGTCCGCCAGGCAGCCAATGCCGTCGGCGGCATCGGGAATATCGATATCCGAGCCGGGGTTTTTGAAAAGCTCTCGCAAGCAGGATTCACCTGCCCGGCATTAATCCACCCCAGCGCCGTCATCGAAGCCAGCGCCCGGCTGGATAATGGAGTGCAAATTATGCCGCTGGCGTACGTGGGCAGCGATGCAAAGGTCGGTTTCGGGTGTATCATCAATACCGGTGCCATCGTCTCGCATGACTGCATCATCGCAGAAAACTCGAACATCGCTCCCGGTGCAATACTGGCTGGAGAAGTGAGTGTTGGACCGGGAGTGCTGGTCGGCATGGGTGTCACGGTAAATTTGCGGGTAAGCATTGGCGCCCGTGCACGCCTGGGAAATGGCTGCACGATCAAAGCAGACGTTACGGAACGCGGCGTAGTCCGTGCCGGCACGATCTGGCCCTCATAGCCTCAATGGAATAGAATTATCATGATGTCTGCTGAACATATCCCGATGTCCTCCCCCGACCTTACGGATGCCGAGCGTGAGGCGGTAGCTGCCGTGCTCAAGACCCCCAACCTGAGCATGGGAAGTGAAATTGAAGCTTTGGAAAGCGGGATGCGTCAGTACCTGGGATGTAAGCATGCCATCGCGGTCAATTCCGGTACAGCGGGTCTTCACCTGTGTGTGCGCGCAGCTGGTATAGGAACAGGAGACCTGGTTCTCACCACTCCATTCTCTTTTGTCGCTTCAGCCAATGTTCTGCTCTTTGAGCAGGCCGTCCCGGTTTTTATCGATGTGGATCCCGCAACCGGCAATATCGACCCTGTCACAGTATCTCAGGCAGCCCGGGATTTATCCCAGGGCGGCTCGGCAGCCAGGAAATGGCTCCCCCGTAAATTCCCAGGTACATTGGCAGCATTTAAAGCAATCCTCCCGGTGGATGTTTTCGGACAGCCGGCGGACATGGATGCCATACTACCAACAGCTCAAGAATTCAACCTGAAAGTGATCGAGGATTCGTGTGAGGCTCTGGGTGCGGAATACAAAGGTCGGAGAGCAGGTCTGCTCTCTGAATACGGCGTGTTTGGCTTTTATCCGAACAAACAAATAACCACCGGCGAAGGCGGTCTCATTGTCACTGAAGACGACCAGGATGCAGCCCTGATGCGCGCCCTGCGCAACCAGGGCCGCTCACCAGGCGATACCTGGCTGCAGCATACCCACCTGGGATACAACTACCGCCTGGATGAAATGAGCGCAGCATTGGGCCGCGTCCAGCTCAGCCGGCTCGATGAAATGATCGCGAAACGCACGGTCGTCGCGGCCATGTACATGGAGCGGCTCGCTGAATTTTCTGAAATTGAATGCCTGAGTATATCTCCCAACACTTCCCGCATGAGCTGGTTTGTCTTCGTAGTACGCTTTGCTGCGCATATCGATCGTGACCATATCGCCGTGGAGCTCAAAAAGTACGGGATACCCGCCCGGCCATATTTCACTCCCATTCACCTGCAGCCCTACATGGTCGAGCGGTTCGATTACCGCCCGGGAGATTTCCCGGTGACCGAAGACCTGGGGAGACGCAGCCTGGCCCTACCTTTTTCGAGCATGATGAAGGAAAACCAGGTCGAGCTTGTCTGTTCGGCTTTGTCGAAAATCCTGGGCAGGTAAATGAACCGATTGACCTGCGATTCCAGTCAATAATAATCCGCAGAAAAAAGATTATCCTTACTTAAATTAAGAAACTCTATCCAATAAAAAGAACAGGCGGCAAAATATGAATATCTCCATGTGGCGTAAAGCCCTGCAAATCATCCCGCACGTGACGAAAGATGAATGGGATCACCTGGATATCATCTCAAAATGGTTGATTTCCACGCGTGCAGCCGTGTTTGTCATGACCTTCCTTTCGGCATGTATCGCTGGCATCCTGGCATTTCAGCAGGGGAAATTCAATTTCCTGTATTGGCTGTTGGTGAGCATCGGCCTGGTTTTTGCACACGCCACCAACAACCTGATCAACGATTACGTCGATTATTCCAAGGGGGTCGACCAGGAAAATTATTACCGCAGCCAGTACGGCCCGCAGCCGCTGGTGCACGGCTTGCTGACAAAGCGCCAGGTGCTGAACTATATCCTGGTCACAGGTTCGATCGCGCTGTCGGCAGGTCTTGCGTTGGTTTTCTTGCGCGGCGAATTGACCTGGCTGTTCCTGTTATTAGGCGCTTTTTTTTTACTTTTCTATACCTTCCCTCTCAAGTATTTTGGACTGGGGGAAATAACCGTTTTGATCGTCTGGGGACCATTGATGATCGGCGGAGGATTTTATGTCATCGCAGGAAACTGGGACTGGAACGTCGTCATCGCCAGCCTACCTTACGCTTTAGGGGTGACTGGAGTGCTCTTCGGCAAGCATATTGATAAGTATGAAATGGACAAATCGAAGCGCATTTTCACGCTCCCCGTGATCCTGGGTGAGCGCCTGGCGCGTTTTACCGTCGTGGGCATGCTGGTGCTGCAGTATATTTCTGTGATTTACTTGACCATCATCCAGTTTTTCACTCCCGTCTTATTGATCGTCTTGCTGGCGATCAAATCCTTTATGGAAGTGATGCCGATCTTTCGCCAGCCGAAGCCAGACCAGAAACCTCCTGATTTTCCCGATGTCTGGCCGAACTATTTTGTGGCAGCAGCCTTCGTTCACAACCGGAGCTTCGGCATTTTGTATTTACTGGGATTGATCCTGAATGCCATCCTGATCGTGTATGTTTTGTAAGCGATCCTGGTCTCGAAGCCTTCCTCAAGGCGCTTCTGGAAATTTAGATAATAAACCGGCTTCCAAAATTCATCGGAAGCCGGTTTTGTTTCACTCCCCTTGCATACAAATTGCGATTATGGTCGCGGCAGCAATGGCTGAGCAACCACTAACGCCTGATAACTATCACTACCGGCTTCATTGCCAGCGACGAACAGGGTCATACCTCCGGTAAGATCTTCCAGGCCGCTCAGTTGACCATTCCGGCTGCGAAATTTTGTGTTTTCATCGACCACGAATACGTACTTTCGTCCGTCACGTGCCTCCACGGTAATCGAGCTTCCTTCGATCGAAATAAGCTCACCGAAAACCCGTCTGTCAACCTGCGGGAGGTCTTCCGGCTGTGCAGCAGCTACCAGCACGGCACGTTTTACTTCGCTTCCGGGTTCAGTTTTCGTAATAATCAGTGCAGACATCCCTTGTTCCAGGTCACCAATACTGCTGATGGATTCATCCCGGCTGCGGAAGCGCGTGCTGGCATCCAGGGTGACAGTCACTTCATCCTGACCACGCCGGGTGAGGATGGTCAGCGTTTGAGAATCTTCGTTAACATTTACGATCTCACCTACCACCGTACGTACCGGGTCGGTAGAGCGTACAGCATCGGCCATCAGTCCGCCTGCTTCCAGCTTCTGGCTGAAAATCCGTGCCCACATCCCTTCCTGCAGGCTGCTGATATCGGGTGCCTGTCCCTTGAAGATGGTTTCTGGGCCAAAATTGATGACCAGCTCTTCACCCACGCGCGTCTTCAGCGTTACCTGGCTGGCATCTTCATCGACACTGGCGATCACACCTTTCGCACCGACCATATTCTCAGGATCGAAATCATCCGGCAAAATTACCACCAGGCGCGCTTCCGGATTGTTTTGTCCCCCGCGCGGTGAAAGCACGATCACCCAGTTGTCTTGCTCCAAATCACTGCTGGTCAGCTCGTTGCCCGCTCGATCTCTGTATGTGGTGTTCTCATCTACCAGGTAGCTAACCTCTTCTCCGCTGCGTTTGGTAATCACGAGCTGCCCGGTGGTGGCGCTGGAAACCTGGCCTAAAGCGCCTGCTGGCTTTCTGAAGCGCTTGAAAATTTCAGGATTCTTGGCAGCTGCCTCCGCACTGATCCAAACACCCGCTAAAAGCGTAACGATAATCGCTGCGCTGACTGCAATCAGGATTTTCTTAGTCATTTCGATCTCCTTTATTCGCCGGTTGTGCCAGGATCAAATCCGGGATTATTGATCCACCGGAATCCCGCCTGGTTTCTGATATATAAAGGATATCGCCATCCTGTAAACATTCCAGAACCGGGATGTAAATTCCCGGTAAAACGTTTTTTCGGTGCAGAATGAAATTGCCCGGAACGTCCGATATAACAATAATAATAATCTGGCGGTTTTTATAAAATCCCCCTTCGGATCTCTTACCGATAATGATCCTTTAGAAGCTAAACTTCTCCAAGAAGTTTAGCTTCTAATCATCCCATCATGAAAATACCAGCTCCTCCCTTCCAGCCAGTTTATCGTTGATGCGCTGCACGACGATATCCAGGTGTCGTGACTGGTGGACGAAGTCTAAATCGTCGGAGCGAATGGTAAGCACCGGGCACTGGTCGAAGGTTCTCATCCAATCCTCGTAGTAGGAATCGAGCAGCTCCAGGTACTCGAGGCTGATACCACTTTCGATGGAGCGAGCCCTTCGGCGAATGCGCTCGAACAGTACGGGTACCGGGGCTTTCAGGTAGATCAGCAGGTCAGGCGGCGGCAGGTTGCCGACCACCAGGTCGAACACCCGCCGGTAAGCCAGGTAATCGCGCTCGGGTAAATTCCCCATGTGGTGCAGTGCGCGCGAGAAGATGAAGGCATCTTCATATATACTACGATCCAGGATCGCGGATTGAGGAGATTGAGCCAGTTCCAGGTACTGCTGTGCCCGGTGACCGAGGAAGAAAATTTGCAGGTGAAATGACCAGCTGCGCATGTCGGCATAAAAATCCGGCAGGTAGGGATTGTCAGCGACCGATTCGAAAGCCGTCTGCCACTTCAAGCGGGCACCGAGTCGCTCGGTCAGCGAGGTTTTACCGGCTCCGATATTGCCTGCCAAAAGAATGATGTGGTTTGGCATTCAGGCCTCTCAGCATTCGCTGTACCCGCAGGAGTAGCATTTCTTGCAGCCTTCCTCGCTAACCAGGGCAGGTTGTCCGCACTCGGGGCACAGGTCACCGATAGAAGCAGATAGCTGCGATGGAGAGAATCCTGCCTCCTCGAATTCTGTCCGGGCATGTTCGCTCATTAATCGATGCCCGTTCCCTCCCTCGGATTCCTGGGAATTTAAACCTTCATCTCCCCCTTCTAAATCTTGCCCGATGTTATCGGAATCGGAAGTCTCCAGGTATTCTGCCAGTGCCTGGGCCACTCCGTCGGGCAGTGATCGCACCCGGTTGGGTCCGAACCCGAGTGAGCGCGGCCCACCGATCCCCGAGAGCTGCCGCCAGATTTCTTTCAACCGCTCACGCGGGGCAATCGGAGAAGCCAGGCGCAGGAGATAGGAAATCAGCCTGCCGATGGCTTCAGAGACTGCCGCGGTTTCCGATCCAGCTTTCGCAGTATTCACAAAGACTTCGAACGGCTGTCCTCCGCCATTCTCGTTGATGGTAACGAATGCCTTACCAAGTGGTGTGCTGACGCTGATAGTGTGCCCGATCAGCCTGCGCGGCCGCGGCTTTTTCTTATCAAACCAGATCGGAGACTGCTCCATAGCAGGCTCAGCCTCAGGTTTGGAGGGTATTGTTTTCTGGCGTGCGACTGCGTGAGTCTCCAGTACCACCTTCTGGCGCGATCCGGTCACATAAACAGTAATCCCTTTGCAGCTCAGCTCCCAGGCCAGGAGGTAGGCGTTCGCGACATCCTGCTCGGAAGCATCATCCGGGAAGTTGATCGTTTTACTCAGGCTGTTATCTACGAAAGCCTGCAGAGCAGCCTGCATGCGCACGTGTTCATCTGCAGTAATATCCTGAGACACGACGAACACGTGGCGTATGTTTTCGGGCAGCTGCTCTATTCCCTGACAGCTGCCGCGCTCCATGACATTGTCGATCATATTTTGGCGGGTTTCCTGGTCGAATCCAGCCTGAATCAGCGCGGATTCAAACAGCGGGCTGGCATAGGTCAATGGCAGGTCTTTCCCGTTGTCGTTAACATGGCGGATATAAGCCAGGGCGAAAACCGGCTCACAGCCGTACCCTTCACATCCTGCGACAGTGGCAATAGTACCTGTTGGCGCCACCGTCGTCTGGGCAGCGTTGCGGATGCCGTGTCGCTGGAGTCCTTTGACAATCTCACTCCACTCAAGTGCAGGCCTTCCATAATCATGAATATACGGCGTGACAGGATTAGGAGGCTGCCAGCGTAAATTCCGAGGGTCGAACAGGCTCCCGGAAATCGCAGGGAATGGGCCGCGGGTACGTGCCAGCTCAATACTGGTCTTCATGGCATGGTATCGGATAAATTCCATCACCTGTGCGGCAAAATCCAGGCCTTCTTCGGAACCATAGCGGATCCCGACATAATACATCAGGTCTCCCAGGCCCATAATCCCTAAACCAATGCGGCGAGCTCGAAGCGCTGCTTCTTTCAACTGCGGAACAGCCGGTACATAGGCATTGGCGTCCACCACATCGTCCAGGAAAATCGTGGACAGCTCCACGGTCTGGCGCAGCTTCTCCCAATCCACCATCCCGTCAGGGCTAAAATGCTGCGAAAGATTAATTGATCCGAGGCAGCAGTTTTCGTACGGCCCTAAGAACTGCTCGCCGCAGGGATTCGTCGCTTCCAGGTTATAAAGATGCGGAACGGGGTTAGACCGGTTGGAGGCGTCCAGGAACAATACTCCAGGTTCTCCATTATGATGTGCCTGAGTGACAATTTTTTCAAATAACTCCACCGCCCGAATGGTTTTGTAGG
>Ga0209254_10000359_pt1 | contig 35641 bp, 32 predicted proteins | sample FrelakmetDIP11DI_FD_187148 | JGI IMG/M metagenome (GOLD analysis project Ga0209254, IMG submission 187148) | Freshwater lake sediment microbial communities from the University of Notre Dame, USA, for methane emissions studies - DIP11 DI (SPAdes)... | ecosystem: Environmental > Aquatic >... | reverse complement strand
CTCGTGTTTCTCGTCACCTACGTCGCGTTCGGCGTCGACATGCCGGGCTCGAACCGGCGATTCTCCCGACTCGTCTGAAGGCGCGATCAACGTTCGATGGTTGCCAGCCCTGCTTCTTGCTTCTTGCTTCTGTCTTCTACTGACTACTGACTACCTCTTCCTACTTCTTCTTCGCTTCCCCGATGCGCGGCCACATGGCGTCGGCCTTGATCGCCACCAGGTCGCCGGCCGCGCCCCAGGACGCGTCGTCGAGCCGGTGTCCGGTGTCGGACGTCGGTGTGCCGACGCGACGGAGGATCTCGGCTGCCGATGCGGGCATGGCGGGCAGGAGCAGGATCGCCGCAATCCGCAGAGCCTCGGCGACCTCGTAGAGGATCTGCGCGACGCGCGGGGCGTTCGCGTCATCCTTGGCCAGCTTCCACGGTTCGGTCTCGGCGATGAACGAGTTGGCCGCGTCGATGACGCTGAAGGCGGCGGCCATGCCGTCCTGCAGCGCGAACCGGTCCATCGAGGCCCGATAGGCCGTGACCGCGGCGGCGGCCACATCCGACAGGCGGCCCGCCGGTGCTGCCGGCACGGACAGCCTGCCGCCGCAGTACTTGTCGGCCATCGTCGCGATCCGGCTGACGAGGTTGCCCAGATTGTTGGCGAGGTCGGAGTTGTAGCGGTCCTCGAACCGTTCCCACGAGAAGTCGCCGTCCTGGCCGTAGGCGAACTCGCGAACGAGGAAGAGCCGCAGCGGGTCCGGCCCGAACTTCGAGGCCGCGTCCAGCGGATCGACAATCGTGCCGAGCGACTTGCTCATCTTCTCGCCCTTGAAGCACACGAAGCCGTGGCCGAACACGCGCTCGGGCAGATCGAGGCCCGCGCTCATCAGCATCGCGGGCCAGATGACACAGTGGAAGCGTGTGATGTCCTTGCCGATGACGTGCAGCGAGGCCGGCCACCACCGTCGGAACGCCGCGTCATCGTCACCACCGAACCCGAGCGCCGAGATGTAATTGATGAGCGCGTCGAACCAGACGTACACCACGCTCTGCGGGTCGAACGGCAGCGGGATGCCCCACGCCTGACCCGCGCGGCTGATGGAGATGTCGTCGAGGCCGCCGTGGATGACGTTCAGGATCTCGTTGCGCCGGACCTCGGGCTCGAGCGCCTCCGGATGCCGCGCGTAGTGGTCGACAAGCGGCTGCTGGTACTTCGACAGGCGGAAGAAGTGGTTCTTCTCCTTGATCCAGTCGGGCTTCGTGCGATGCACCGGGCACAGGCCGTCGACGAGGTCTTTCTCCTGCTTGAAGGCCTCGCAGGAATTGCAGTACCAGCCTTCGTAATGCCCCTCGTAGATATCGCCCGCCGCCCGGATGCGCTCGACAAGCGCGGTCACCCCGACGCGGTGGCGCTCGTCGGTGGTCCGGATGAAGTCGTCGAACGACACGTCGAGCCGCTGCCAGACCTCGCGGAACTCCCGCTCCATCTGGTCGCAATAGGCCTTGGCGTCGACGCCCTGCTCCTTCGCGCGGCGGAACACGTTCAGCGAGTGTTCGTCGTTGCCCATCAGGAAGTGGGTGGGCACGCCGGCGAGCCGCTTGTACCGGGCGATGATGTCGGCGGTGATCTTCTCGTACGCCGTGCCGAGGTGCGGCCGGCTGTTGACGTAGTCGATGGCGGTGGTGATGTAGAACTTGGACATATGGCGCCCGGTCATCGTATCAGGTCAGGGCCGGTTCGGCCCTGACCAGTAGGATATACTGCGGGAATGCCGCTCTTCGAGTACACCTGCACCGATTGCGACACGCGGTTCGAGGTCCTCATGCGCGACGGGGTGACGCCGGTGTGCCCCGCCTGCCGCGGCCAGCGCGTCGAAAAGCAGCTATCCGCCTTCGCCGTCGGCGCGGCGGCGCCGGGGGCCTCGCCCGGGCCAGCCGGCCACGCGTGCGGCGGATGCCCCCACGCCGGAGCGCCCGGCGGATGCGGGATGAACTAGGCCTTACATTTTCTTTCGCGGCGGGTTGATCGGGATGCCGTTCTCGATCGACATCAGGTTCTGCCGCGCTCCGGCATGTCCCGGGTCGAAGCGAAGCACGCTGCGGTAGCTCTGCGCGGCCTCGGGCAGCCGGCCGAGGCGGGCAAGCGCGTTGCCCCTGTTGTGGAGCGCCTCGCTGTAAGCCGGGAAGATCGCAATCGCCTTTTCGTACTCCGCGACCGCCCCGATATCGTCGCCCCGCGACGCCAGGTACGCGCCGAAGAAGTAGTGGCTCTTGGCGCTTCCCGGTGACGTCTCGACGAGTGCCGCGTAGAAGACGCCGGCGCTGCGCCAGTCGAGGGTCCGTGCGGCGGTCCGTGCGCCATACGCGGCCAGGACGAGGATGAGCAGCGCCCACGCGAATCGCCGGGGGATCCGGCGCGACAGCGCCACGAAACCCAGTCCCGCCAGCGCGGCGAGCGCCGCGCTGGGCAGATAGGCCAGGCGTTCGCCCATCATCGTCCCGACGGAGAACAGGAGGTTCGACGTCGGAAGGGCCAGCAGCCAGTAGGCGGCCACCGCCGCGCCCACCGCGCCCCCGCGCCAACCCGCCACGACCGAGGCCGCCGCAAGTCCCAGTCCCGCCCAGGCGCGCGGGTCGTTCATGCCCATCACGAGCGGGATCTGCTTGTACGAGTAGTCGGCCGACAGCGCGATCGGTACGAAGGCCTTCCAGACGTACAGGCACTGCACCCAGAGCGCGGTGAGCACGCGCGTTCCTGCCGGCAGGATCGACGCCGGGTTGTCGATCACCGGGACGGCCGGCCAGCCTGACGCGACGCGACTGCGCAGCCAGAACACCAGGAGGAGCGCGACGGCCGCCCCGGCGCCTGTCTTCCAGCGGCGGCCGCGGTGCGGGCCCGCGGCCATCCATCCGACTGCCACCAGCGCCGCCGCATGCTCCTTCGACAACACCGCCAGCGCGAGCAGACCGACCGCCAGGCCGTCCCGCCTCCGCACCAACGCGAGCAGGCTTCCGAGACCGAAGGCGGCAGCCAGCAGCTCGGCCGACCCGACAATCGACGCGGTGGCCTCGGTATGAATCGGCATGGCCGCAAAGACGAGCGCCGCCGCGAACGCCGCGGCCGGGCCGATCGCCAGCGAGCGCAGGACGAGGAGCAGGAGAATCGGGACGGCCGCCCCCACGACGAGGTTGAAGAGGTGGAAGGCGAACGGTGAGCCGCCCCCCGCGTTCCAGAGCAACGTCCAGAAAGTCTGGGTCACGGGCCGATAGAGGGCCAGCCCGGGCCGGTCCGGCCAGAGCGTCGAGGCGAAATGCCGGGGGATTTCGCCAAGCGCATGCAACCGCGGATGGTCGACGATCAGGGGCAGGTCGTCGAGCACGAACCCGCCGAATACGCCGGCCCCGTTTGCCGCGAGGAACAGCCCCACGACAATCAGCAGCTGCCATCGGATCGCCGGGCAGTCGGGCTCCGGCGCCTGAACAGGGGCCGGCCTCGACGGCAACCGGCTTCGCTTCCCACCCGAAGACTTCGACGACCTTGCCACTCCGTCCCGCCTTTCGGCCTGCCCCGCAGGATCTTTTACACCCGCTGGCCGCCCCTGCGCACCGGCATTTTCACTGAGCGGCGCCGAAGCCCGGTATGATCAATGACTCCATCGGAGGACGCACCATGAGAACAGCCACGCGCGGACGCGCCGACGCCGGGTTCGCTGTAGCCGCCGCCTGCGGAATGGCGGCGCTCCTGACGGCCCAGGCACCCTCCTCCTCACGGCTCCCCCTGTCGACGCTAAAGCTCCCCCCGGGTTTCTCAATCAGCGTCTACGCGGAGAACGTGCCCAACGCCCGCTCCATGGCGCTCTCTCCGGGCGGCACCCTGTTTGTCGGTACCCGGACCGCCGGCAACGTGTACGCGGTCGTCGATGCCGACAAGGACCAGAAGGCCGACAAGGTGGTGACGATTGCCACCGGCCTGGAGATGCCGAACGGCGTGGCCGTGCGGAACGGCGCGCTGTTTGTCGCCGAAGTGTCCCGCATCCTGCGGTTCGACAACATCGAGGCCGCGCTCGACAAGCCCCCGGCCCCGGTCGTGGTGACCGACGCCTATCCGAAGGACCGGCACCACGGCTGGAAGTTCATAGCGTTCGGGCCCGATGGCTCGCTCTACGTGCCGGTCGGCGCCCCGTGCAACGTCTGCGAGCGCGCCGACGCGCGCTACGCGTCCATCACCCGGATCAAGCCGGACGGCTCGGGCATGGACGTCTTCGCGAGCGGTGTCCGCAACACGGTGGGCTTCGACTGGCACCCGGTGACGAAGGAGCTCTGGTTCACCGACAACGGGCGCGACATGATGGGCGACGACGTGCCGCCGGACGAACTGAACGTCGCACCTGCCAGAGGGCTGCACTTCGGCTTCCCGTACTGCCATGCCGGCTCGATCGCCGATCCCGAGTTCGGCACGAAACGCCCGTGCTCGGATTTCGCCCCGCCGGCGCGCACGCTCGGTCCGCACGTCGCCGCGCTCGGCATGCGGTTCTACACCGGGACGATGTTTCCCGCCGCGTTCCGGAATCAGATTCTGATTGCCGAGCACGGATCGTGGAACCGCAGCACGCCGATCGGCTACCGGCTCATGAAGGTCACGCTCGCCGGAAACCGCGTCACCGCGTACGAGCCGTTTGTCGAGGGCTGGCTGCAGGGCCGGAAGCCATGGGGCCGTCCCGTGGACGTCCTGGTCATGCCCGACGGGGCCCTGCTCGTCTCCGACGACCACGCGGGCGCGATCTACCGCATCAGTTACGCCCGCTGATCGCGCCGGCGGGCTCCGCTCCGCTGCCTGGGCCCACCTCGAGTCCCACGGCCCGCATCAGCTCAAGGGCATTGCTCCTGGTCATGATGCCCGGCCGGCACACATAGTCGAACCTGATGCGGCCGTCCTCGAGATGGTCCTCGAAATGCATGTTCGCCGCGCGAGGCGCGAGCGTGTCGGCGATCTGGGAGAGGGCGAGGTCGTGCGTGGTCACGAGCCCGATGGCGCCGTGCCCGACGAGCCAGCCGAGCACCGCCTCGGCGCCGGTTCGCCGATCGCGCGAATTGGTGCCGTTGAGCATCTCGTCGAGGAGGAACAGCAGCGGCGGACTCCCCTCCGTGAGGTCGACGATGGCGCGCAGCCGTGTGATCTCGGCGTAGAAGCGGGAGGTGCCCGTCTGCAGCGAGTCCTGGATACGCAGCGTCGCGCCCACCGAGAGCGGCGTGAGCCTCAGCCGGCCCGCCCGCACGGGCGCTCCGGCGAGCGCCAGCACCGTGTTGATGCCGACGGTCCGCAGCAGCGTGCTCTTCCCCGACATGTTGGAGCCGCTGATGACCAGCGCCTGCGGATGGTCGCCACCGAGGCGGACGTCGTTGCGCACGCACGACTCCCGCGGGATGAGGGGATGGCCCAGCGCGTCGGCCTCGAAGCGCGGCCCGCCGGCCTCGTCGACCACGTCCGGAAACGGGTCCTCAGGGTTCTCCCACGCGTAGCCGGCCAGGGCGCAGAGGGCCTCGAACTCCCCGACCACCGCCAACCAGCGCGGCACCGACGGCCCCGCCACCGCGCGCCACGACTCGATCACGTGCGCGAACTGGGTGGCCCACAGCAGCAGCGAGGAGAGCGGCAGGAAGAGCTGATTGCGACGCGCGTCGAGCAGGTCGATGCGCCTGCGAAGCTGCGCGATGCGCCTCGACGGCGGCACGCCATCGGACGCGAGCATGGCGCCGAGCTCGAGGAGGCGCGGACTGGAGAAGCGCTCGTGCTCCAGGCGGATGAGAATGTGCGACAGCACCCCCAATTCCGCGCTCGCTTCGCCCACCGCGCTCACGACGCGCCGGACTTTGGCTCGGAGCGGCAGCGCGAAGGCGAGCTCGGCAGCGAGGCAGGCGGCGGCGGCGACGGGACTGGCCAGGCCGGCCCACCACAGGCCCAGCGACAGGACAGACGCGCCCGCCAGCAGCGCCGCCGTTATCGGGATGAGCCGCGACCGAAGCACGGGCTCGGCGGTGGCCCAGGTCGAGAGCGACCCTGCGTGCACGCCGTCACGCACCTCGGTCGCGAATAGTGCGAGATCCTCGCGCAGGTCAAGCCGGGGCAGCAAATCGCGCACGGCGTCCTGCCGCGCGTGCACGTCACCACGCGAGGCGGGTGCCCGCAGCCACGCGGCCAGGGTATCTTCTCCCGCGCGGGTGCGCGCGGTGCAGAGCAGTTCGAACAGCGAGCCTCGCCCGAACACGTCGAGGTCGCCGGCATACAGGTGCGCCTGGTCCAGGAACCGCTCGCCGGCGTCGCCCCTCCCCGCCCACCGGTTGTCCAACCGCGCCAGGCCCAAGTCATAGAACGCGGCCGCTTGTTCGGCCCGGAGGCGCGAGGCGACGACGCGCCCATGCGCGAACGCCAGTGCGAGGAACGCCGCGGCCGGGACCGCGAACCACCAGGGGGACAGGATGTGCCGGCCCCACGCCAGCCAGGCCACCGCGGCGGCGCCGGCGACCGACACAAGTCGCGCATGCGCCATTCGCCGATCGAGGCGGGCCGCGCGGGCAGCCACAGCCTGCCGCTCCGCAAGGCGGCGCGCGTACTCCTGGCGAGGCCCGGCTTGTAGGTTCATCGGCGCAGCCTGGCCCAACTGATGTGCTCCGCCACCATCGCGTCCTGGAGAGACGGGCGGGTATCGTCCCGCGCGGTTTCCTCAGGAGTGGCGCCAGGCGCTCTTTCCGCATCGAAGGCCGACGTCAGTGGCGGGCCCGCGTTGCCGATGGCGACGGCGAGATTCCGGCGAAGCCCGCGCACGCCGGCTCGGCGGAGCGCGGTACCCTCAATGGCCCGCTCGAGCCCCGAGTCGTCCATCCCCCAGAGGCGATCGATCCGCGCGTCCGCGAACGCCGCTCTGGGAAGCCAGCAGGGATCCGTGGCCGGTGTCGCCACGGCGTTGTACGGACAGACGTCCTGGCAAATGTCGCATCCGAAGATATGGGCGCCGAGGCCTGGCCGCTGCTCGACCGGAATGCCGCCGCGAATCTCGATGGTCAGATACGACAGGCATCGCCGGGCGTCGAGCACGTAGGGCTCGACGAACGCGCCGGCCGGACAGGCGTCGACGCACAGCCGGCAGGTGCCACACAGATCGACGGCCTCCTCGTCCGGGTCGAGGTCCACGTTGGTCACCAGCATGCCCAGCAGGATCCACGAACCGATCCCGGGGTTGATGACGCACGTGTTCTTGCCTATCCACCCGATGCCGGCCCGCGAGGCATAGACCTTCTCCTGCACGGGCCCGTCGTCGACCGACCAGCGCGCGTCGAACCCCGGCCCGGCCGTGTCGCGCATCCAGCCGGCCAGGGCCCCGAGGCGGCGGCCCATCACGTCGTGATAGTCGTCGCCCCAGGCGTAGCGCGCGATGCGCGCCTGCGCGGCGTCGGTCATCTCCAGGTGGCCGGGCCGATCGGTGTTGTAGAGGCAGGCGACGGCGACCACCGACCGGGCTGAGGGCAGCCAGCGGCGGACACCGGCACGCACGCGGGCGGTGCGATTGAGATAGGTCATGCGCCCGCCGTATCCGCGGGCGAGCCACTGCGGCAGCCTGGTCAACTCTTCGAAGTCCCCCGCGGGCGCGATGCCGCAGAGGTCGAACTTCAGCTCGACGGCCCTCGCCTTGACGCGCGCGGAGCTGAGCTGGTTCGGCGAGGACATGCGAGCATCCAGAAGTCAGAAGCAAGAAGCCAGAAGGACCCACTATCGATTGTCAGAAGCAAGAAGACGGTTGTCCAGCTGAGCAGGCCTTCCTTCTTGCTTCTTGCTTCTTGCTTCTTACTTCTTCTTAAGCAACTGCCTCAGCACGTAGGGCAGAATGCCGCCGTTGCGGAACGCTACGAGTTCCTCGGGTGTGTCGATTCGCACCCGAGCCTCGAACGACGTCACCGAACCGTCGGGCGCTGTCGCCTTGACGGTGACGGTTCCACGCGGCACCAGCGCATCGGCGGCGCCGACGATGTCGAACGTTTCCTGACCGGTCAGCCCCAGCGCCGCCACGGACTGGCCGGACGGGAACTGCAGCGGCAGCAGTCCCATGTTGACGAGATTGCTGCGATGGATCCGCTCGAAGCTCTCGGCGATGACGGCCTTCACGCCCAGCAGCGCCGTGCCCTTGGCTGCCCAGTCACGCGAGGATCCCGAGCCGTACTCCTTGCCGGCGAGGATCACGAGGGACACGCCTGCCGCCTTGTACTTCATGGCGGCGTCGAAGATCGGCATCACGTCGCCGCCCGGGAGAAACGCCGTGACGCCGCCCTCGGTGCCGGGCACGAGCTGGTTTTTCAACCGGATGTTGGCGAACGTCCCCCGCATCATCACTTCGTGGTTGCCCCGCCGCGCACCGTACTGGTTGAAGTCCTTCGGCGGCACGCCGCGCTCCTGGAGGTACTTCCCGGCCGGGCTGTCCGCCTTGATGTTGCCGGCCGGCGAGATGTGGTCGGTCGTGATGCTGTCGCCGAGGACCGCCAGCACGCGGGCGGCCGAGATCGGCTGCGGCGGCGTGGCCGCGAGGGTGAGCCCGTCGAAGTACGGCGGGTTCCGGACGTACGTCGACGTGTCATCCCACGCGAACCGGTCGCCGGCCGGAGGCGCGATGGCTTTCCACCGATCGTCGCCGTCGAACACGCCCGCATACACTCCCCGGTACATCTCCGCGGTAATCGATCCCGCGATGCACTCCTGGATCTCGCGCTCGCTGGGCCAGATGTCTTTCAGGTAGACGGGCGCACCGGCGCTGTCGTGTCCGAGGGGCTCGGTCGCGAGGTCGAGATCCATCGTGCCGGCAAGCGCGTAGGCGACGACGAGCGGCGGCGAAGCCAGGTAGTTGGCTCTGACCAGCGGCTGCACGCGGCCTTCGAAATTGCGGTTGCCGCTGAGCACCGACGCCACGATGAGGCCGCGCGCCTCGATCTGGGCCGCCACCTCGTCGGGCAGCGGGCCGCTGTTCCCGATGCAGGTCGTGCACCCGTATCCCACCAGGTTGAACCCGAGCGCGTCGAGGGAATCCGCGAGGCCGGCTTTCTCCAGATACTCGGTCACGACTTTCGAGCCCGGCGCGAGGCTCGTCTTCACCCAGGGCTTGCGCGTCAGGCCGCGCCCCACGGCTTTCCTGGCCAGGAGGCCCGCCGCGACGAGCACGCTGGGATTGGACGTGTTGGTGCAGCTGGTGATCGCCGCCACCACGACCGCTCCGTGGTCGATCGGCATGCCGGACACCGCCGCCGCGGGGGACGCCGGCGCCTTCCGCTCCGCCAGCATCTGCGGCAGCGCCGCCGCGAACTTCGCCTTGGCCGCCGAGAGCGGGACGCGGTCCTGCGGCCGTTTCGGCCCGGCGAGCGACGGCTCGATGGTGGCGAGGTCGAGTGCAATCACCTCGTTGTAGTCGGCTTCCGGCGACTGCTCGTCGGCGAACAGGCCCTGGGCTTTGGCGTAGGCCTCCACGAGGGCGACCGACGAGTCGTCCCGGCCGGTCAGCCGGAGGTAGTCGATCGTCATCGCGTCAATCGGGAAGATCGCGACCGTCGCGCCGTACTCGGGGCACATGTTCGACAGCGTCGCGCGGTCGGCCAGCGAGAGGCTGCCGAGTCCGGGGCCGAAGAACTCGACGAACTTGCCGACCACGCCGTGCCGGCGAAGCCGCTCGGTCACGGTCAGCACGAGATCGGTGGCGGTGGTGCCCGCCGGCAGCGACCCCCCGAGGCGGAAGCCGACCACCGGAGGAATCAGCATCGAAATGGGCTGGCCCAGCATCGCCGCCTCGGCTTCGATGCCGCCGACGCCCCAGCCCACCACGCCGAGGCCGTTCACCATCGTCGTGTGCGAGTCGGTGCCCACCAGCGTGTCCGGGTACGCCCACGCGACGCCGCCGCGGTCGGCGCGGAAGACGACGCGCGCGAGGTACTCGAGATTCACCTGGTGCACGATGCCGGTCTCCGGCGGCACGACGCGGAAGTTGGCGAAGGCGTTCTGTCCCCAGCGCAGGAAGGTGTAGCGCTCGCGGTTGCGCGCGTACTCGAGCTCCGCGTTCAGGTGGAACGCGTCGGGCGTGCCGTAATGATCCACCTGCACGGAGTGGTCGATCACGAGTTCCATCGGCTGAAGGGGATTGACCCGGTTCGGGTCGCCGCCAAGGCGGGCCATCGCGTCGCGCATCGCCGCGAGGTCCACGACCGCCGGCACGCCGGTGAAGTCCTGCAGCAGCACCCGCGCGGGGGTAAAGGCGATTTCTTTTTCGACGTCGCTTGCGTGATCCCAGTTGGCGAGCGCCTGGATGTCGACGGGCTTGACCGAGGCGTTGTCCTCGTGCCGAAGCAGGTTCTCCAGCAGGATCTTCAGCGAGTACGGCAGGCGCGCCACGCCGGGGAAGCCCGACTGCTGCAGGGCAGGCAGGCTGTAGTACTTCGCCGAGCCGCCGCGGTACTGCAGATCCCGCACGACGCCGAATGAGTTCTGGTATGCCATGAGTGCAGTCGTCTCCCTGAAATTGGACCACTCATTATGCCGCGTTTCCGCCCCCGCCGGCGGCGGCCTCAGTCGCGCCCGCGCCGGCGTGCGTCGCACACGGCGAGCACCTGCACGGCCGCTCTCCGGCTGGCCCCGCCATCGCCCAGCCTGGCGCGCACCTCAGCCAGGGCGGCGCGCGTCCGCGCGGCATATTCCCCGTCCTCGAAGTACCGCGCCGTCTCGTGCGCAACGGCCTCGGGCGTGAAGTCCTGCTGGATGAGTTCGGGCACGATGCGCCGCCCGGCCACCAGGTTGGCCATGCCGAAGGTGTCCACCTTCACGAAGCGTTTCCCGAGGCGGTACGTCAGCGGCGACAGCCGGTAGACGATGACCATCGGCCGTTCGTGGATCGCGGTCTGCACCGTCGCCGTTCCCGACGCGGTGACCACCACGTCTGACGCGCCCAGGACATCGTCGGTGCGCCCGGCGATCTCGGCGATCCGGCTGCCGCCGACGGCTCGCAGCGGCGCGAACAGCTCGTCGGGAAGGTTCGGTGCGCGCGCCACGATGAACTGGACGCCTGGCACCCGGGCCGCGATGCGCGGCACCGCGGCCGCGAGCGTGGGCAGCGTGGCGCGCAGCTCGTTCGGACGGCTGCCCGGGAGCAGGGCCACCGTCGGCGCCGAGCGCTCGAGGCCCCACTCGGCCGCGCACGCGTCGCGGCCCGCCGGGACCGGCGTGAGGTCCAGCAGCGGATGGCCCACAAACTCCACAGGAATGCCCGCATCGCGATAGATCGCCGCCTCGAATGGAAAGATGACCAGCGCGCGATCGACCAGACGCTTGAGAACCCGCAGCCGCCCCGAGCGCCAGGCCCAGATCTGCGGGCACACGTAGTACACGACGGGAATGCCGAGGCGATGCAGAGAGGCCGCCAGCCTGAGGTTGAAATCGGGGAAGTCGATGACCACCAGCGCGTCCGGGCGATCGCGCCGGGCGCGCTCCACCAGGGCGCGGTGCATGGCCCAGGCTCGCGGCAGCACTCTGATGGCCTCGACAAGACCCGTCACGCTCAGGCCGCGGTAGTCGCCAACCAGCTCGGCGCCGGCGCCGCGCAGGTGGTCGCCCCCGAGGCCGACCACCCGCGTGCCCGGCCTCAAGTGGAGCAGTTCTCGAGCGAGGGCCCCCGCGTAAAGGTCGCCCGATGGCTCGCCGCACGCGATCATCACCGAGGTCATCGCGGGCCGCCTACTGGACCTTGCGGAAGAAGGCGGGCGGAAACGCCACGTTGATCTGCAGGTCCGTGATGCTGCGCTCGACCATCACGGCATTGTCGCGCCGGACGACGGCGGTGAACGGAATCCTGATGCCCTTCACCTCGCGGTAGTCGTCGAAGCTCTCCCTGATCGCCACCCGCCCGCCGGGGTCGGCGGTCTCGTACCAGATCCAGGCGATCAGGTGCGTCCCGGCGTCGATGGCGACTCGGACCGGCAACAGCTGCGCCGACCAGAGCTCCACGACGCGGAGGGGCCGGCCGGCGAGCCCTTTCTCGTCCGGCAGCAACCGGCCCATCAGGCGGTTGTCGGCCGCCGCCAGGAGCAGGGCGATCCAGTCGCGACGCAGGCCCTGGGAGAACTGGTCGCGCATCGGCTGCGGCGCGTCCCGGATGCCGTTCCGGTCCCTGAGCCAGGCCTGCCCGTCGACGTACGCCTGCACGACTTCACCCGCCGGCAGCGTCGCATCGACCCGCATCCGGCCGGGATACTCGATGAACGTACGCGTCGTCGCGCGCATCGGGCCGCCTGGGGTCTGCATGACGGTGGTGGCCGTCGCGCGCATCGTCTTCACCCCGCGAAGCGCGTCGAGACCGCCTGCGGCGGCCGCCGCCTGGTCGAGCACGCCCCGCACCTGCTCCCAGTCCTCGCGGGAGAAGGTCGTCAGGGTCGAGACAGACGGCGCCACCGAGACCGCCGGCCCTGGCGGCCGCCGGAAGTCCGCGGCGGTGACATCCAAATCTGCCAGGGCGACCACATAGCCGCTCGGGATCCCGACGCGTTGCAGCGCGTCGACGATCACCGGCGCATAGCCCACCAGCACGATCGCCGGAGTGTCGGGCCGGAGATGCGCGCGCATGACGCGCTGAATGTCGGCGGGGGTCGTCGCCTGCACCCGATCGCGAAACGTGCCGAGCTCGGCGAGCGGCACGCCGTAGAAGAGCGAGGTCAGCACCCTGGCGGCGATGCCGTCAGGCGTTTCGATGCTCAGGGGGAAACGGCCTGCGAGAAACGCGCTCGCCGCGTCGAGTTCGCGCGTGGCGACTGGCTCCCGCTGCAGGCGGAAGAACTCGTCGATGATCACGCGCAGCGCCGCGCCGGTCACCTCCGGGCGCGTCCCGATCGTCGCCGCGATGTCACCCGTCGTCCGGTACGCGCTCAGGTCGGCCGAAGCAACGTAGGCGAGCCCGCGCCTCTTGATCAGCACCTGTTGCAGGCGGCTCGCCCCGTCTCCGCCGAGGATGCGGACCGCCAGGTTCGCGGCCATGAAATCCCGGGAGTCGCGCCGTATGCCGAGTTGGCCCACCCGGACTTCCGTCTGCGCCGCGTCCGGGACGTCGACGATGACCACGCGGCGCGTCGGCGCTGGCGGCCCGAGGACGATCGGCTCCAAAACGGGCCGCGGGGCCCATCCGCCGAACGCCTTCTCGGCGGCCTCGAACGCCTCGCCCGCCGGGACATCACCCGCCACGGCGAGCATGCAGTTGCCCGGCGCGAAGTACCGTTCGTGATACTCGACGAGATCGCTGCGCGTGATCTTCTCGATGGACGTCGGCGTTCCGGTCGCCGGGTACCCGTAGGGGTGAGCGCCGTACACAAGGCGCCGGAAGACGATGGTCGCCAGGTACTCCGGGTCCTGGTAACTCGCCCGCAACGCGGACCGCAGATGCTCGCGCTGACGCTCCAGGTCCCCCGGGGCGAACGCCGGCGCGCGCACGAGGTCCGACAGCAGGTCCAGACCCTCATCCAGGCTGTCCCTCAGCATGGTGAAGGACGCGAGGGTGGCGTCGGTGCCAGCGCCGATGCTGAGGTTGCCGCCGATGGAATCGACCGCGACCGCGATCTGCCGCGCCGATCGCGACGCGGTCCCCTGGTCGAGCAGCGACGCCACCATGTTCGCCACGCCGAGCTTCGGCATCGGGTCTTCGGCGGTCCCGGCGCCGACGAGGAGCCGCAGGCTCACCACAGGCTGCTCGTGGTGCTCGACGACGACGACGCGCAGGCCGTTGGCCAGCGTGCGGACCTCGTACGGCGGAACGTTCACCGCGCGCGTCGCGAGCGGCTTCGGCACCGGTTCGGACGGCCAGTCCCTGACTTGCGCGGCAGCCCGGCCCGCGGCCGCGACCGCCAGGATCGCCGCGGCGGCAAGCGCCAGCGCCATGCGAGGTGCGCCCCTCATTCGGCGCCTTCTTTCGCGGGCCTCGGCCTCACCGTGATCACCATGCGGGTGTTCGGCGCGAAGCAGGCCTGCGCCACCCGCTGGATGTCGGCCGCGCTGACCCCCTGGAAGAGGTCGAACTCCGCGTCGACAGACCCCACGCCGCCCCTGTGCAGTACGGCCGCTCGGGCGAGGACGCTGGCTTTCTGCTGAACCGTCTCCCTGCCCAGCACGAAATCGCGGGTGAACTGCCGCTTCGCGCGAGTCAGTTCTCGCTCCGACACGGGCTCGGTACGCAGCCGGTCGAGTTCCTGCACGAGCGCCCGCTCCGCCTCGGCCGCCGTATGCCCGGGCTGCACGACGGCGAAGGCATAGAAGAGGTTCGGATGCTCGGTGAGCTGGCTGATACCGGCCGCCGACGACGCGATCCCCGTCTCGTACACCAGTTTCCCGTACAGCCGCGCGCTCGGCCCGTCCGACAGGATCTTCGACGCCATCTGCAACGGATACGAGTCGGGATGCCCGTCGAACGTCACGTGATGGGCCACGACGACGACCGGCAGCGGCCAGCCTTCCTCGACGACGAGCCGCCGCGGGGATTTCGGAGCGGGCTCGGCAGGGACGTCCCGCTGCACCGCGCGCGAAGGCCCGTGGATGCGGCCGAAGTAGGCCGTCGCCAGTTCCACGGCGCGGCCGGGGTCCACATCGCCAGCGATGACCACGGTGGCGTTCGCAGGTACGTAAAACGTCCGGTAGAACGCGCGCACCTCGTCGAGCGACGCGGCTTCGAGGCCCGCCACCGTGCCGATGGTCGGATGCTTGTACGGGTGCGCCGTGAACGCGTGGCCGTTCACGATTTCAGAGAGCCGCCCGTATGGCTCGTTGTCGCGCATCCGCCGGGCCTCGAGAGCCGCCTCCCGCGCTCCTTCGAAGGCCGCCTTGTCGATGCGCAGCGACGCCATGCGGTCCGCTTCGAGCCAGAGCGCCATCGGCAGGAACTCGGACGGCACGGTTTCCCAGAACACCGTCACGTCCTCGGTGGTGTACGCATCGGCCTGCCCGCCAACGCCGGTGACGAGCGTCGCGTGCTGACCTGGCTGGACGTTTTTCGAGCCCGTGAACATCAGGCGCTCGAGGAGGTGCGCGGACCCGGAGCGCCCCGGCCTGTCGTCTTTCGACCCGACGTGGTACCACACCTGGATGTTGACGATCGGGGTCGAGTGGTCCTCGTGCAGGACGAGCCGAAGCCCGTTCGGCAGCGTCGAAACGGAATAGCCCAGCTTCGGCGGCCTGACCTCCGACACGGCGCGCGTGCCGGCCGCCGAGACGGCCGCCAGCGACAGCCAGAGGCACCCGGCGACGATACGCCGGGCCCGGCTGCAGCAGGCCCCGCCGCGCCAGCGCGGTTCGGTGCGTTCCATCTACCGGATTATGGCACGAGCTACTCGCGCGGAGTCTCGGGACCGGTGCCAAGCCTGGCCTCGACGCCGGCGAGGCGCTTCTCGAGTTCGGCGAGGGTCTTCCTGATCTCGGGCAGGCGCTTGAACACGACCGAGGACTTGAGCCAGTCGCGATTGTCGATCGCCGGATAACCCGACACGAATGCCCCGTCAGGGAGCGAGTTGGGGATCCCGGTCTGCGCGGTGGCCCTCGTGCCCTTCCCGATGTGCAAGTGGCCCGCCACGCCGACCTGGCCGCCGAGCACCGACGAATCGCCGATGGTCGTGCTGCCCGCGATGCCAACCTGCGCCGCGAGCATGACGTTGCGCCCGACGCGGACGCCGTGCGCCACCTGCACCAGGTTGTCGATCTTCGTGCCAGCCTGGATCCGCGTTTCGCCGACGGCCGGGCGATCGATGGCCGTGTTGGCGCCGATCTCGACGTCGTTCTCGATGACGACCGGCGCGACCTGGGGAATCTTCTGATACGTGCCGTCCGGCCTCGGCGCGAACCCGAAGCCGTCGCTGCCGATGACGGCACCGTTCTGGATGACGACCCGGTCCCCGATCGAGCAGCGCTCCCGGATCGACGCGTGAGCGTGGATCACGCAGTCGTCGCCGATCGTGACGCCGGCGTAGATGACCGCGTGCGGGTGCACGATGGTGCGCGCCCCGATGACGGCTCCCCTTCCCACCGACGCGAAGGCGCCGATGTGGCACCCGGGGCCGATGGCGGCGCCCGGGTCGACATGGGCCGCCGGCGACACGCCGGGGGCCGGCCGGTCGTCCGGCGACAGGAAGGCGGCTGCCGTCGCGAAGGCCAGGTAGGGATCGCGCGCGCGCAGCATCGCACACGGCGCCGGCGCGGCGTTGTCGGCGAGGATGACCGCCGCGGCGCGGGTTGTCGCCACCTGCGGCGCGTACTTGGGATTGGCGAGGAAGGAGAGGTCGCCCGGGCCCGCCGCTTCGAGTGTCGCGACGCGTTCGATCTCGATCGAGCCGTCGCCGTCGAGCCGGCACCCGAGTCGCAGAGCGAGTTCGCGGAGGGTCAAGCGGCGCGAGTATATCACGGGCCTGCGAGCGCCATCCGCGCGAGGAACCGGTCGAGATGCCGCAGCTTCAGGCGCGAGGCGACGTCGTGCGCGAGAGCGGCCTGGTCGGCCGCCGTCATGCCCGGCAGGCGGCGCAACTCGGCCAGCGGCCCCGATGGCCGGTATGTCCAGGCGACGTGCCGGAGACCGTGGCGCGCACCCAGCCACGAGAGGAAATGCCCGATTGCCCGGAACGAGAAGTAGAGCGACAGCACGTTCGGCCCGGGAATCGGGGTGAGCGGCAGCGACGCCAGGTAGATGCCGCCGTCAACGAACATCCACACCAGGTGACGCAGGCTGTCGCGGCGGAGCTCGCTTCGCACCCACCGCTCGGCATCGTCGGCCGGCATGTCATCGGGATGGTGAGCGGTGACGGCCCGCTCGCTCCGGAGGAACCACAACAGGCGCTGCTCGGCGACGCGCTCGGCGAGCCAGCCGAGCGCCCGGTCGCGGAGGCGTTGAGGACGGGTCCGGCGCTCCGCGGATGCCGCTTTCGCGAGCCGGCCGCGACGCTCGGCCTCGAGGTAGGCAAGGCCGCGATGGAACCGCCTGCTGAGTGCGGCGCGCCAGCCGGTCGCCTCGTCATCGGGCCCCGGGCGGCGGTCCTCGACCTCGCAGTACAGCCCGTAGTGGTGGCGCCCGGCGGGAACGAGGTAAATGTCCATCGAGGCGTCGGCGCGGGCTAGCGGGCGTCGCGCCCGCGGATTTTCTGCGCCGGGCGTGGCGGCGTGGTCGTGAGATCGGGTCGTCCGGCCTCCTCCCACGCGCCCAGGATGACGCCTGCCACGGCGGTGATCGCCTCGCTCATGCGCCGTTCGAGGACGGGCCGGGCCGCCGTGTACATCATGTCGTAGTACGCGTCGTCGTACTCGGTCCGGCCCTCCGCCGCGCGGCGGTCGGCTTCGAGCAGCCCGTCGACAAGCACCGCGCCCGAGGCCAGGGCGTCGAACATCGCCTCGCGCGTGTCGAAAATCGGCCGGGGAGCCGCGGGCATATAGGTCAGCCGCGATGCGAAGCGGGTCGGCAGATCATCTTCGAGCCTCGCGTGGATGCCGTGCTGGCTGGTGAGCTGTCCGTCATAGTTCAGGACGGCGTGGAAGGGCTGGTGGGCATCCGCCACGTAGTGCGCGAGGACGGCCGAGAGGAAGACGGCATTGTGCCGGCCGTAGCGCTGCCCGTCCTTGTGGGCCTTGAACGCGCGCAGCAGTCGGCCGCGCATCTCGGCGGCGCGCCAGGGCAACAGCCCGTTCTTCGTGACCGTCTCGGGGCCGAACTTCTCGATGGCCGCCCCCAGGTCGCGCGGCAGCGCGCCAAACGGCGGCGGTCCGTACGCGTCGATGTCGAGGAAGTGACGCGGTGCCTCTTCGTCGAAGCCCGCAATGCGCCACAGGTCCGGATCGCTGGCGTGTTCGAGCAGCGCCGCCCGATCCGCGTCGAACGCCGCACGAAGCTCCGGCGGCAGCAACTGGATCGCGCGATCGAGGATCAGCCGGTGCCCCTCGCCGCCCCACGCGCCGACCTGGGCGGCGCCAATCAACCCGACCGCCACTGCCACGGCCGCCAGTCGTCTCATCACACGCTCCTCCATCCGGCGTCGGCGTCGTCGAACACGTCCGCTTCGAACCTGCTGATGGTCGCGCCCCGCTGCCAGGCATCGGGCGGCAGCCCGGCCTTTGCGCAGGTCCGCGACAGAAAGGCCTCCCGGTCCCACCCGTACTCGACCGCCACCTGGGGCAGCAGCAGCCCGCGGCGCCAGCCCTGCTCGGCGACGAGGCCGTCGCGGCCGACGACGATCTCGCCGGGATCGCGGACTTCGCTGATCGGTCCGAGCACGGAAATCTCGATCACGCACCGCGGCAACTCGGCCGGCAGGATGGCGTCGAAACGCGGGTCCCCCGTCGCCGCCGCCACCGCGCATTCCGGCACCACGGAGGCCAGCGGCTGATCGCCGGCGAGGTGCCCGATGCAGCCCCGGAGATCACCGTCGAGATGAAACGAGACGAAGACGCCGGCTCGACGCGCCAGAATCCCCGCGGGCTCGACCCGGCGGGGCGGACGGCCGGCGAGCGCATCGGCCACGGCCGCGCGGGCCACGTCCAGCAGCCGGTGGCGGTCCTCTGCCGAGAGCGGAGCGTCCACGCCGTGTTCCTCGCCCGTCAAGCCGCCGCCTCGAACGTGCCGAGCACCGCGGCGCAATACCCGACCACGGCGCTGCTGTCGCCCGAGACGGCGCCGGAATCCGCGTAACAGAGCACGCGCGCGTCGGCCGCGCCGAGCGCGCGGGCCGCGCGCATCACCGCCACGATCGGCCCGCCGCCGCACGCGTGGCCGGGGTCGCGGGCGAGGGCCCGCTCGACGGCCTCGGGGTCGAACCGCTCGATCGCGTCCACGATGACGCGGTCAAGCAGCGCCGCACGGCTCGAGTCCTGGTAGTGCGACAAGTCGCTGCTCGCCACGAGCAGCGCGCGCCTGGACGCCATGGCGGAGGAGAGCCCCTCGGCGAGCGCGTTGACGGTCGCGCGCGACTGGTGTCCCATGACGAGCGGGACAATCGGCACGCCGGGCAGCGCGCGCTGCAGGAACGGCAGCTGCATCTCGAGCGAGTGCTCACGGCGGTGCGCCGCGGGCAGTTCGAGCACCACCGGGCACGACGCGATAATCCTGTCGGCATCGTCTGCCGACACCTCGACGTCGCCGAGCGGCGTCTCGAACACGCCGCGCGCCACGATCGCCACGCCCTCGAATCCGATGTGATGCGACGGCCCGACCAGCACGACCACGTCGTAGGCGCGGCCCTGGAGCTGGCGGTAGGCGTGCGCCGCCACCGGTCCGGAGTACATCAGCCCGGCGTGAGGCGAGACCAGCGCGGTGATCTCGCCGGCGATGGTCTCGTCGACCTGGCCGACGTACTGGTCGATGGCTGAGACCAGCGTGGCGGGATGGGCCGGGTACCAGGTTCCGGCCACGGCAGCCGACCGGCGTGTTGGTTGCGGTGCCATGATCGTGAATGTTAGCATCGGCCATGCCCGCCGGACGCGAAGACTTCCCGGTTGCCCGCGTCGCGGCGTTGGCCCGGCTCCAGGTTTCCCCCGCCGAGTCCGACCTCTTCCAGGCTCAGTTGACGCAGGTGCTCGCGTTCGTGGGCAGGGCCGCCGACGCCGCCCTGGACGTGGCGGCACCGGATGACGGCGGGGATCGCGCCCCGGTCCGGGAGCGCCCCGACGCGGCCGGCGAGTCGCTCGGGGCCGAGGCGGCGCTCGCGAACGCCCCTGACGCCATCGACGCTCCGCACCTGGTTCGCGTGCCAAAGGTCTTGGGATGAGGGCGCCGCCGCCCGGCTCCGCTGACGCCCTGCGAACCGCGTTTGTCGAGGGCGCCACCACCGCCACCGCGACGTGCGTTGGGGCGCTGGCGCGGATCGCGGCGCAGAACCGGGACCTCGGCGCCATGCTTGCCGTCGACGAGGCGGCCGTCCTCCGCCGCGCGGCGGCCCTCGACGGCCTGGCCGACCGGCGCCTCGCCGGGCCGCTCGCCGGCGTACCCGTCGCCGTCAAAGACAATATCTGCACGGCCGGCCTGACGACGACCGCCGGATCGCGTGCGCTGGAGGGCTTTCAGCCGCCGTACAGCGCGACCGCCGTCGAACGCCTCGAGCGTGCCGGGGCGATTGTCATCGGCAAGACCAACTGCGACGAATTCGCCATGGGTTCGTCAAGCGAACACTCCGCGTTCGGACCCGTGCGCAACCCCTGGGATCGCTCGCGCACGCCGGGAGGATCGAGCGGGGGTTCGGCCGCGGCCATCGCCGCGGGCCTGGTGCCGCTCGCGCTCGGATCGGACACCGGAGGATCGGTCCGCCAGCCGGCAGCGCTGTGCGGGTGTATCGGCCTGCGCCCGACGTACGGGCGCGTGTCGCGCCACGGCCTGATCGCGTTTGCCTCGTCGCTCGACCAGATCGGTCCGCTGGCGCTGACCATCCGCGATGCGGCCGCCGCCCTGGCAGCCATCGCCGGCCCGGACGATCTCGATGCCACCTCGGCGCCGGTGCCCGTCCCCGACTGGGGCGCCGCACTGCGCGGCGACATCCGCGGCGTCCGAATCGGATTCCCGAGGCACCTGCTGGAGCGCGGCGTCGACGCCGACGTGGCGCGCGCCGTCGAGGCGGCCATGGACGTGTTCGCGGCGCGTGGAGCCGTGGTCCGCGACATCACGCTTGCGCATGCGGACCTGGCGGTGCCGGTCTATTACCTCATCGCCACGGCGGAGGCCAGCTCGAACCTGGCGCGCTACGACGGCGTTCGGTACGGGCACCGCGCCGCCGGCGCGGACAGCCTGCGCGCGATGTACGAGGCGTCGAGATCCGAGGGCTTCGGCGCCGAAGTCAAGCGCCGGATCATCCTGGGCACGTTCGTGCTCAGCGCGGGATACTACGACGCGTACTACCTGAAGGCGCAGGCGGCCCGGGCGCACATCACCGCCGGCTACGCGTCGGCGCTTGCCGAGGCCGACCTCATCGCGCTGCCGACCAGCCCCACACCAGCCTTCCCGCTTGGCGAGCGCGTGCAGGATCCGGTGGCGATGTATCTCTCGGACGTCTTCACCGTCGGCGCGTCGCTCGCCGGGCTCCCCGCAATCTCGGTGCCCTGCGGCTTCACGGGAGCCGGGCTGCCAGTCGGCCTGCAGCTGGTGGGCCGGCCGTTCGACGAAGCGGCGCTCTTCTGCGCCGCCGACGTGTACGAGCGGGAGACCGGGCCCTGGCAGCCGTGCGCGTCAGGCGCGCGTCGCCGTGGCGGGGCGTGAGAAGGCCCTCGCGAGTCCCCATACCACGGCGGCCGCGACAATCAACGGCAGGAGCGGCACGAGCACGCCCAGCAGCGCCACCAGCCCGAAACCCACCAGCGCGATCACGCCGAGCACCAGGAACAGCGGCAGGAGCAGCACGCCGACGACGAGCTTCAGCAGCAGCCCGAGTGCCAGGAACGGGAGCGCCAGCAGTTTCAGCGCCAGGCGGAATGGCAGGAAGAGCAGCCAGAACGCCAGCTTCAACAGGCCGCCGACAATCCCGACCGTCAGGAGGCCCAACAGGAGGAGCGTTCCGAGCGCCAGCAACTCGAGCATGACTGCCCCGCCTTCCCGCCGCGCCGGCCGCGCGGCATCGGCGCGGACGCCGCCGGCAGATGCCGACAGTGCGCACCGTCACACGGATCTACGAGGAAGAACGGGGTGCGGGTTCCAGGACGCCGGCGGCCCGATCAGGCCGCGCGCTGGGAGTTGCCGAGCTGGTCGGTCGTGCCGCGCGGCGTCGATGGCGGCAGATACGTCTCCGGCCGCCCCAGCGCTTCGTCGAGGCTCCGGACCGTGAGAGTCCGGGGGCCGCCCGGGCGCAGCTTGAACATGTCGAGGGCGAGCGACGAGCCAATCATCAGCACGAGAATGAACACCGCGCCAACGCCCACGGCCTGAATCGTCGCGAGCAGCAGCGCCCCGGCCTCGGCGAGGCTCATGACAGATCCTCGGCCTTCGGCTGGGGCGTGGAGTCGTCGCCGAGCCCGTACTGGATGAACCCGCGGCGGACCTCTTCCATCGCGACCCGCTCGGGCTTGTGCGCGGGCGCGGGCGCTTCCGGGGCGGCGCCTTCGGCAGGCTCGGCCGCCGCCAGGCGGTTCAGGGCCCCACGGCGGAGCTGCTTGGCCCGCTGAGCGGCCACTTCGACGAACAGGAAGCGGTTCTCGTTCGGGTTGAGGGCGAACTTCTCGTCGGCCCGGGGAGGGTCGGCAACGGGCGTCTGGACGTCGATATCTTCGTTCACAACTTTTTACCGTATACCACGCCTGATGGCAGATGCAAGCGGCAAACGCCGCACGAGGCGGGAGCGCGATCGAACGCCCCCGCCTCGCACGTCAGTGTCCGCCCCGCGGCCGGATGTTATCCCTGCACCTGGACCTGGATCTGCTTCGGCTTGGCCTCCTCGCGGGTCGGCAGCTTGATGGTCAGCACGCCGTTCCGGTAGTCGGCCGACACTTTCGACGTATCGACGGTCGCCGGGAGCGAGAAGCTCCGGCTGAACGCGCCGTAGGTCCGCTCGATGCGATGGCAGCACTCTTCCTTGATGGCGCCGTCCATCTTCTTTTCTCCCCGCAACGTGAGGGTGTTGTTCTCGACGCTGATGTCGATCTCGTCCTTGTTCATGTCGGGCAGTTCGGCCTTGATGACGAGTTCGTGGTTGCCCGAGTCGTAGATGTCAACCGGAGGCGCCCACGCCCCGCGGCGCATCACATCGTCGTCGGCGGCGCGGTAGACGTCGCCAAGCAGGCGATTCATCCGGTCCTGCGCCGCATTGAGCTCACGGAACGGATCCCATCGAACGATAGCCATGGTCGTACCTCCTCTGAAGTCTGCCTATTCAAGACAGCGCGCCGCGCCATCTCGGCCCGGCACCCTGTTCGCTGTCCACGTCAGTTAGGATACGAGAATACATGATGCTTGTCAAATAATATTATCTTAGTTGTTAAGACTCATAGCTAATTCGTGCCTCGATTATCGGCGAATGGCGACCAGACCGGGCTCCTGGCGTCCTCCCGAGTCACGAGTCCCGAGCAGCCCCGAGCCCCGGCATAGCGGTCTCTCGACTAGCCACGGGACCGCGTGTCTTGGTATCCTGTCGCTGCCCCCCGGCGCGGCGCTTCGGCCGTGGCTTCAGGACTCTTCCGCCGGTCCCGCCGTGTGTTCAACGCTCCCCGTGTGACGAGGAAGGTGATGCATGTCGCGATACAAGATTGCCTGGCTGCCCGGTGACGGCGTCGGCGTGGACGTGATGGACGCCACGCGGATTGTGCTCGATCGGCTGAAACTCGACGCGGAATACGTCCACGGCGACATTGGCTGGGAATTCTGGTGCGCCGAGGGCGACGCGCTGCCGGCCCGGACCATCGAGCTGTTGAAGCACGTGGACGCCGCGCTCTTCGGCGCCATCACCTCGAAACCGGTGAAGGCGGCGGAAGCCGAACTGGTCCCGTCGCTCAAAGGCACGGGCCTCGTCTACCGCTCGCCGATCGTGCGCATGCGGCAACTGTTCGACCTCTATATCTGCCTCCGCCCCTGCAAGGCGTACCCGGGCAACGCCCTGAACCTGAAAGACGGCATCGACATCGTGGTCTTCCGCGAGAACACGGAGGATCTGTACGCCGGCGTCGAATTCAACCCGGTGCCGGACGCGTTGGCCGACACGTTGCGGCAGCTCTCTCCACCGTTCGCGCACTTCGCCGGCCTGAAGGGCGACGAGTACGCGGTGTCGTGCAAAATCAACACGCGCAAGGGATCGGCGCGCATTATCGACGCGGCGTTCGCCTTCGCGCGCAAGCACGGCAGGAAGAAAGTGACCGTCGTGCACAAGGCCAACGTCGTGCGCGCGACCGACGGGATGTTCCTCGAGATCGCCCGCGAGGTGGCCACGCGCTACCCCGAGATCACGTTCGACGAAGCCAACGTCGACGCGATGACGATGTGGCTGCTGAAGAACCCGCTGAGTTACGACGTGCTCGTCGCGCCGAACCTCTACGGCGACATCGTCTCCGACCTGTGCGCGCAGATGGTCGGGGGCCTCGGCTTCGGCTGCTCCGGCAACATCGGCGAGAAGCTCGGCGTGTTCGAGCCCTCGCACGGGTCGGCCCCGAAGTACGCGGGCCAGTACAAGGTCAATCCGATCGCGACGATTCTCACGGCCAAGATGATGCTCGACTGGCTCGGCGAGACGGACATGGGCGCGCGCGTCGAACGCGCCACGGCGGCCGTCATCGCGCAGGGGCAGGTTCGCACCTACGACATGGGCGGCAGCCATACGTCGCTCGAGATGGCCGAGGCGATCGCCAGGGAGCTCTAGGTCGGGGGACGTTGATCAGGTGAGCCGCGGCACGATGGCGAACATCACGCTACACGAAGTCGGGATGCGGGACGGACTGCAGATCGAATCGCAGGCCGTCCCGACCGAGCGCAAGCTCGACTGGATCGCCCGCCTCGCCCGCGCGGGACTCCCGATGATCCAGGTCGGCTCGTTCGTCCACCCGCAGAAGGTCCCCCAGATGGCGGACACCGACGAGTTGTTTCGCCGCCTGGCAGACGCCGAACGCCCGCCAGGCGTGGTCTACTCGGCCCTCGTCCTGAACGAGCGCGGCCTCGAACGCGGCCTCGCCTGCGGCGTCGACTATTTCTGCATGGGCGTCTCGGCCAGCGAGACGCACAGCCGGAAAAACACCGGGATGAGCATCGCCGAAGCCGCCGGCCGCATCATCGCGATGGGCCGTGAAGCGGCGGCGGCCGGCAAGCGCGTCCAGGTTTCGGTCCAGTCCGCGTTCGGCTGCGGCTTCGAAGGCGCCGTGCCGCCTGAGCGCGTGCTCGATCTCGCGAGGCGCTTCCTGGAGGCTGGGCTCACCAGCATCAGCCTCGCGGACACGGCGGGTCACGCGAATCCCGCGCAGGTCGAAGCGCTCTTCGGCGCCGTCCGGAGGCTGGATGACCGGCTGGCGACGACCTGCCATTTCCACGACACGTACGGGATGGGGCTGGCGAATGCGTACGCGGCGTTCCGCGCCGGCGTCGCGTCGTTCGAGTCGGCGTTCGGGGGCCTCGGCGGCTGCCCCTTCACGGCGGTCGCGGCGGGCAACGTCTGCACGGAGGACCTGGCGCACCTGCTGCACCGCATGGGCGCGACGACCGGCGTCGACGTTTCCTCCGTCGCCGGCGTGACCAGTGACGCCGCTGCGTTCTTCGGCCGCGCGCTTCCCGGCGTCATTCACCGGACCGGCCTGATTCCCTCCCCGGCAGCCTGATCCAGCCTCGAGGTGCGAACCGTGAAACTGCTCGACGGCGTCCGGGTGCTCGACCTGACCAACGTGCTGGCCGGCCCGTTTGCCACCATGCATCTGGCTCTGGCGGGCGCAGATGTCATCAAGATCGAGAACCCCGAGGGCGGCGATCTCGCGCGCAAGCTGGGCAACGTGCCGGCGCTCAACCAGGAGTTGATGGGGACCAGTTTCCTCGCGCAGAACGCCAATAAGCGCTCGCTCACCCTGAACCTGAAGTTCGACGAGGGCCGGGAGATCTTCCGGCGCCTCGCGGCCGCGGCCGACGTGGTCGTCGAAAACTTCAGGCCCGGCGTGATGGCGCGCCTCGGCGTCGGCTACGAAACGCTCCGCGAGCTGAACCCCCGTCTGGTGTACTGCGCGATCTCCGGATTCGGCCAGACAGGCCCGGACGCGAACAAGCCCGCCTACGACCAGATCATTCAGGGCCTGAGCGGCGTCATGGACGTCAACGGCGACGAGCGCCTGCACCCGCTCCGCTGCGGGTTCCCGGTGTGCGACACCGTGGGCGGCCTCAACGCGGCCTTCGCCATCATGGGCGCCCTGTATCACCGCGAGCGCACCGGAGAGGGCCAGTTCGTCGACATCGCGATGCTCGACTCGATCATGCCGCTGATGGGCTGGGTCGCCGCGAACCTCCTCATCGGCGGGGTGCCGCCGGTCCCGATGGGCAACGACAACTTCACCGCGGCGCCCTCGGGCGTGTTCGTCACCAGCGACGGGTACATCAACATCGCGGCCAACCAGCAGGAACAGTGGGAATCGGTCTGCGACGCGCTCGGCGTGCCGGAACTGAAGACCGATGCGCGGTTCGAGAAGCGCGACGTGCGCAAGGCCAACCGCGCGCAACTCACGCCGCTGCTCGAGGCGAAACTCGCCGAGCACCCGACGTCTCACTGGGTGGAGGTCCTCAACGGCAAGGGTGTCCCGTCGGGCGAGATCCTCGGCCTCGGGGCCGCGCTCGCCCAGCCTCAGATTGCGCACCGTGGTACGATCCAGACCGTGGCGGAGCCGGGCCTCGGCGATCTGCGCCTGTTCAACCTCACCGCGAAGTTCGAAAAGACGCCGGCGTCGATTGACGCGCCCCCGCCGCGCCTCTCCGCTCACACCGACACGATTCTCGGCGACCTCGGCTACGCGGCCGAGGAGATCGCCGCGCTCCGCCGGAAGGGAGTCGTCTGACACATGGGCATGACCGTCGCACAGAAGATCCTCGCGCGGGCCTCGGGCCTCGCCTCCGTCAACGTCGGCGACGTCGTCGAGCCGGCGGTCGACATGGCGATGTCGCACGAGAACACGGCGCTTGTCATCAACCAGTTCCTGGAGATCTTCAAGGGCACGGGCCTCGAGCCGCGCGTCTGGGACCCGTCGAAGGTCGCCGTGATCTTCGACCACCGCGTCCCGGCGGAATCGGCGAAGACGGCCACGAACCAGAAGAAGGTGCGCGAATTCGCCGCCGCCCAGGGCATCGGGAAGTTCCACGATGTGCGCGGCGACTCGGGCGGCATCTGCCACCAGGTGATGGCCGAGGAAGGCTATGACCGGCCCGGCGCCGTGATTGTCGGCGCCGACAGCCACACGACCAGCCACGGCGCCCTCGGCGCGCTGGCCTTCGGCGTGGGCGCCACGGAGATGGCGTCGGTCTGGGCGCTCGGCCGCGCCGTGAACATCCAGGTACCGGCGACCATCAAGGTCGTCCTGAGCGGCCGCTTGAATCCGGCGGTCACGCCGAAAGACGTCATCCTCCACCTCGTCGGCCTGCTCACCGCGGAAGGCGCGAACTTCAAGGTCGTCGAATTCCACGGCGACGCGATCGCGGCGATGCCGACCTCGGGCCGGCTCGTGCTGTGCAACATGTCGGTCGAGGCTGGCGCCACGTCGGGCATCGTGCCCGCCGACGCCGAAACCGTCCGCTATCTCCGTGAGGAGGCGGGCGTCTCCGACCCGCTCGAACTGGTCCAGCCGGATCCGGACGCGGCCTACGACCGCGTGATCGAGCTCGACGTGTCGACGCTCGGGCCGCAGATCGCGTGCCCGCACACGGTCGACAACGTGAAGGGCGTGGGCGCGGTCGCCGGCACCAAGGTCCACCAGATTGTCATCGGCTCGTGCACCAACGGGCGGCTCGACGATCTCGAGGAGGCCGCGCGCCGCCTCAAGGGCCGGAAGATCGCGAAGGACGTGCGCATGCTGGTCTTCCCCGCCTCCTGGAAGATCTACAGGGAGGCGATGCAGCGGGGCTACCTCGGCGACCTGATGGAGGCCGGCGCCGTCATCATGAACCCGGGGTGCGGCTGCTGCCTGGGCATCCACGAGGGCGCCCTCGGCGACGGCGAGACGGCGCTTTCGACGACGAACCGCAATTTCCACGGCAGGATGGGCAACCCCAATTCCGATGTCTACCTGTGCTCCCCCGCCGTCGCCGCGGCCAGCGCCATGAGCGGCGTGATCACCGACCCGCGGAAGGAGGACTGAGCGCCATGGCCACGGTTGTCTACAAGGTCGGCGACGATGTGTCGACTGACGCCATCTACCCCGGCCGCTTCATGGCCACGGTCCTGCCGTCGGAGACGCCCCAGTTCTGCTTCGCCGACGACAAGACGTTCAACACCGCGCTCCAGCAGAAGGCGATCGCCCCGGGCGGCATCATCGTGGGTGGACAGAACTTCGGCTGCGGCTCGTCCCGCGAGCAGGCCGCCTCGACCATCAAGGGCCACGGTCTTGTCGTCATCGCCCGCGGGTTCGCGCGGATATTCCTGCAGAACTCGATCAACCTCGGCCTGCGGACCATCATCTGCCCGGCGCTGGAGGCCGAAGTGGGAGACGAGATCGCGCTCATGCCGGCGCACGTGCGGAACGTGACGCGGAGCGCGGACTTTCCCATCGTGCCGCTGCCCTCGGCCAGGCAGGCCATCATCGACGCCGGCGGGCTCATCGCCTACACCCGCACGAGGCTGGTGGCCGACCGGGCGAAGTAGGAAAATGGGCGGCCGCCCGGCCGTGCCGCGCCGTAGCGCAGGGCGAGGTCCCAGCGCGAAGGCGGGTGGCGGGCCGCCGGGGTCTGTGCGATCATGGAGAGCATGCGCCAGATCGACGCGATGCTGCCGCTCGCCGAGGTCCGCGACCTCGCCGATGAAGTGCGGCGCCTCTTCGACGACCTCGACCGCGCGAGGACGCTGGACAGGCGGCTGCTCCCCGGTGTCTTCTCGCCCACCCTGGATGCTCAGGAAACGCCCGGGGCGATCGAGATCGTCGTCGATCTGCCCGGTGTCGCCCTCGATGACATCCGCATCCTCATCAAGGGCTGCGTGGTCATCATCGCCGGCGGCAAGATGCCGCCGAACCCGGGCGAGCGCGCCGAGGCCAGCTTCCACCTCGTCGAGCGCGACTTCGGAAGGTTCGCGCGGGCCGTCCGTCTGACCGGTGCCTTCCATACCGCTCGCGCCTCGGCCACGCTGGCCAATGGCGAGTTGCGCGTCCGCGTCCCGAAGGTCGAGGAGCGCCGCGGCCGAGACATCGCCGTCCAGGTCCGGCGCGGGCCGGACGCCTGAGGCGGCCGCATACACCGGTTTCCTGCATCATGCGCATCCTGTTCATCGGCGACGTCTTCGGCCGCACCGGGCGCGACCTCGTGCGCCAGGGGCTCCCCGTGCTCGCGGCCCGCTATGGCATCGACGCCGTGATCGCCAACGTCGAAAACGCGGCGTCCGGCGCCGGCATCACCCGGGAAACAGGCGAGGCTCTGCTGAAGTCCGGCGTCGATGTGATGACCACCGGCAACCACGTCTGGGACAAGCGCGAGGCGCTCTCGTACATCGGCGTGGAGCCCCGCCTGCTGAGGCCGCTGAATATGGCATCCGCCGCGCCGGGACGCGGCGCGTTCGTGGCCCGCACCCGGGACGGACGCCCCATCGGCGTGATCAACCTGATGGGACGGGTTTTCATGCCGCCGGTCGACAACCCGTTCCCGGCGGCCGCCGCGGCCGTCGAACGGCTCGCCCGCGAGTGCCGCCTCATCGTCGTGGACATGCACGCGGAGGCCACAGCCGAGAAGATCGCCATGGGGTGGTACCTGGACGGCCGCGTGACGGCGGTCATCGGCACCCATACGCACGTGCAGACGGCCGACGCCCGCGTGTTGCCCGCCGGCACGGCGTACATCACCGACGTCGGCATGACCGGCCCGCACGACTCGGTCATCGGCATGGAGCGCGCCGCCGTGCTCGACCGCTTCGTCACGGGCCTCCCGATCAAAATGGAGCCCGCCTCCGACAACCCGCGCCTTCAGGCGATCCTCGTCGACGCCGACGAGCGCACCGGCCTGGCGCGCCGGGTCGAGCGCCTCGACTGGTCCCTTGACGACATGGCCGACGCGCGGCGCGCGGGAGACGATGCCCAGCCTTTTTGACCTGCCGTTTGATGACGCCGACGGCGGGCAGGCCGGCGAGCCGGTCGCCCCGCCGTCTCCCCGCGTCTACACCGTCTCGGATCTGACATCGGATGTTCGACGGCTGCTCGAGACGACGTGGTCCGACGTCTGGGTCGAGGGCGAGATTTCCAATTGCCGGCTGTGGTCGACCGGCCACATCTACTTCACCCTGAAAGATCCGGGCGCTCAACTGCGGGCCGTCATGTTCAAGGCGGCCGCCCGATCGCTCAGGTTCAAGCTCGAGGACGGGCAGCACGTGCTCGCGAGGGGCCGGCTCGGAGTCTACGAGCCGAAGGGCGAGTACCAGATCGTGTGCGCCGAGATCGAGCCCAGGGGCCTCGGGGCGAGGCAGCTCGCGCTCGAGCAGCTCAAAAAGCGCCTGCAGGCCGAAGGCCTCCTCGACGCGTCGCGCAAGCGGCCGCTGCCGGCGCTGCCCCGCCGGATCGGCATCGTCACGTCGATTGACGGCGCGGCCATCCGCGACATCCTGAAAGTGCTGGGCCGGCGCTATCAGAACGCCCACGTGATCATCGCGCCGGCGCGGGTCCAGGGCGAGACGGCGTCGGCCGACATCGCACGCGCGCTGGCCGAACTGGGCCGCGTCGAAGGCGTCGACGTGGTCATCGTCGGGCGAGGAGGCGGGTCGATCGAAGACCTGTGGGCCTTCAACGAAGAGGCGGCGGCCCGGGCGATCGCGGCCTGCCCGGTGCCGGTCATCTCGGCCGTCGGCCACGAAGTCGACATCACGCTTGCGGATCTGGTGGCCGACCTGCGCGCGCCGACGCCATCGGCGGCCGCCGAGATTGTCGTGGCGGCGAAAGACGAATTCACCGCACGCATCGACGCCCTGGCCGCCCGGACGCTGGCCGCGGCAGGCAGGCGGGTGCAGCAGGGGCTGCAGGCCCTGCAGCGCCTGGAAGCCAGGCCGGCGATGGCGGGATTCGCCGGCCGCCTGGCCCTGCGAGGCCGGCACGTGGCCGAACTGCAGCTCGAATTGCAGCGCGGCGGACGAGACGGCGTGGCGCGCCGGCAGCGGGCGTTTCAGGCGCTCAGAACCCGCCTGGACGCGCTGGATCTGCGGCACCGGCTCGGCCGGATCGACGCGCGGCTTTCGCAGGTCGACGCGCGGCTGAGGGCCGCCGCGGTCCGGAAGTACCATGGCGCCGAGGGCCGGCTGGGTTCGCTCGCCGCGCGGCTCGACACTTTGAGCCCGCTGGCGGTGCTCGGGCGCGGGTACGCCGTGTGCTGGGACGCAGAGCGGCGCCAGATTCTGCGTGAGGCGGCGGCGGTCAACGACGGGGACGCCGTCCGGGTGACGCTGCATCGCGGCGAGCTGCGGTGCGTCGTGACCGGGCGCGAGGAGGAGCGGTAGGCTCTTGCAGGACCACATACCCATGGACGTCAACATCAAGGATTTCGAAGGCGCCATCGCCGAACTCGAGACCATCGTCCGGAAGCTGGAGGAAGGCGATCTCGCCCTCGAGCAGTCGCTCGAGCTGTACGAGCGAGGCGTGCGGCTCTCCCGCTACTGCCACGCGCGGCTCGAGGAGGCCGAGCGCCGCATCGAGGTGCTCGGTGAGGGCGGAGAACTCCGGCCCGCCCCGCCGGCGCTGGCGGCGGTCGGCGAAGACGACGGGCGGGATGCCGACGCCGAGCCGTCGCGAAAGGGCCGGCGGGCGTGAGCGACACTCCGCCGCTGCCGCTTGATGACTACCTCCGGCTGCGCCGCGGCGAGATGGAGCAGGCGCTGGCGCGAGTGCTGCCGCCGCTGGAGGGCAGGCTTGCGGCCATCCGTGAAGCCATGCGCTACAGCCTCCTCGCCGGCGGCAAGCGCCTCAGGCCGATCCTGGCACTGACCGCGGCGGACGCTACTGCCCCCAGCAAGCCCGAGGCTTCCGTCCTCGCGATGCCCGCCGCGTGTGCGATCGAGATGATCCACACGTACTCGCTCATTCACGACGATCTGCCGGCGATGGACAACGACACCATGCGGCGCGGCAAACCCACGCTGCACGTCGTCTACGGCGAGGGCCTCGCGATCCTTGCGGGAGACGGCCTGCTGGCCGAAGCGTTCGCGCTGCTCGCGCGCGACCCCGACGACGAGGGCCGGCCCGAGGTCGCCGCGCGGAAGCTGGCGGCCATCCGGCGCATCGCCGACGCCGCAGGCGCCGCGGGCATGGTCGGCGGGCAGGCGATCGATCTGCAGGCCATCGGGCGGAGCCAGGGCTCCGACACGCTCGATCCCGACGGCCTGAAAGACATGCACGCCCGCAAGACCGGGGCCCTCATCCGCGCCGCCACGGTCGTGGGCGCGATCATGGCCGGCGCGCCACCGGCGCGCATCGACGCCGTGGATCGCTACGCCACGTGGCTCGGCCTCGCGTTCCAGATCGTCGACGACGTGCTCGACGTCGAAGGCGAGGACCAGGCGCTCGGCAAGACCGCCGGCAAGGACGCGGCGGCCGGCAAGCCGACCTACCCGTCCCTGTTCGGGCTGCAGGCCTCGAAGCGCATGGCCCGGGAAGCCGCCGATGAGGCGATCGCGGCCCTGGGTCCGGCGGAGCTCGATCGCGGCCGGCTCGCCGAGATCGCCCGCTGGGTGGTCGCGCGCACGTCCTAGCCCCGCCAGCCCATGGCTTCCGCACCCCGCACCCGCCTCGACGTGCGCCTCGTGAGCGAGGGGCTCGTCGCCTCGCGCGAGCGGGCGCGCGCGCTCATCCTGGCGGGACGCGTCACGGTGGGAGGTGTCATCGTCAGCAAGGCCGGCACGAGCGTCCCTGCCGATGCACCCGTCGCCGTGGTGGAGCCCGATTTCCCCTGGGTGGGGCGCGGGGGCGTCAAGCTTGCCCACGCGCTCGACTGCTTCCGGATCGACGTCACGGGGCGGGAGGCGCTGGACATCGGGGCCTCGACGGGGGGATTCACCGACGTGCTGCTGCAGCGCGGCGCGCGGCGAGTCGTCGCGCTCGACGTCGGCCACGGCCAGCTCGACTGGCGGCTGCGGGAGGACGCGCGCGTCGTCGTGCTGGAGCGCCGCAACGCGCGCCAACTCGAGCGAGGCTGGCTGCCTGCGCCCCCCGAGGTGGTCACGATCGACGTCTCCTTCATTTCGCTGCGGCTGATTCTGCCGGCTCTTCCGCGTGTGCTCGCGGCCGGCGCGGACATCGTGGCCCTGGTGAAGCCCCAGTTCGAGGCGGGCCGCGACGAGGTGGGCCGCGGAGGACTCGTGAAAGACCCCGCCGTGCACGAGGCCGTCCTGGCGCGCGTCACGGAGAGCGCCGCGTCCTGCGGCCTGCTTCGGGTGGCGATGACGCCGTCACCCATCACCGGCGCCACCGGCAACGTGGAGTTCCTGATCCACCTGCGGGGCAGCTGAGGCGCGGAGGCCGGCGCCGGCGGGGCAAACGGCCCGTTGCGCGAGTTCGTGGACGTCGAGGGGCGTGGGGCGATTACAATAGTCGGATGATGAATGCTCTCCTGACTTCCATGCGCCGCTCCCGCTTTGTCGTCTTCCTGATTGCGCTCTCCGGGTTTGCCGGCGGCTGTCAGTCCAAGCCCGCCGCCCCGCCGGTATCCGCCGACGCGTGGGCGGTGGTGAACGGACACGAGATCACCCGCGACGACGTGGAACGGTCATTCCGGAGGAATCTCCAGGCTCCGCCGCCAGCCTCCGAGGAGGAAACGGCCGCCGCAAAACTGGAGATGCTCGACCAGCTCGTGGTCCAGGACCTGCTCCTCGCAAGGGCCCGGGAGCTGAAGATCGAACTGCCCGACACGGAGCTCGACGCCGCCTACGTCGAAGCCCGCAAGAACATCCCGGACGCGTCCTTCCAGCAGGAGCTGGCCAGGCGGAACCTGACCGCCGCCGACATGCGCGAGGGGCTGCGCCGTGACATGCTCGTGCAGAAACTGCTCGAGCGCGAAGTCGTGTCGAAAGTCGCCGTGACCGATTCGGAGGTCGCCGCGTTCTTCGAGGCGAACCGCGCGCAGTTCAACCGCACCGAGGACGCGTACCGCATCGCGCAGATTGTCATCACCCCCGTCCGCGACGCGCGCATCGCCAACCGGACCGGCAACGACGCGACCACGCCTCAGGAGGCGGCCGTCAAGGTGCGGACGGTGATGGACCGGCTGAAGGGGGGCGCGCCCTTCGCGGACGTCGCGGCAGACCTCTCGGAGGACCCCGAGTCGGCGCCGCGGGGCGGCGACCTCGGCTTCGTGCCGGTGTCGGCGCTGCAGCAGGCGCCCCCGGCGCTGCGCGACGCCGTGCTGAACGGCACGCCCGGTTCGGCGCGCCTGCTCAGCGGGGGCGGAGCGCACACCGTGGTGCTGGTGCTGGCGAAAGACCCCGCCGGCCAGAAAGACCTCAGCATGCCCGAGGTGAAGGACGCCATCACCCAGGGGCTGCGCACGCGGCGCGAGCAGTTGCTGCGGGCGGCGTACCTCGGCGCGATCCGGAACGACGCGGTGGTGGTGAACCTGATCGCCAGGCGCCTCGTCGAATCGCAGGGCAAGCTGCCGAGCGTGGCTCCGGCCGCTCCCGGGACCAAGTAGCGCGGCTCAGCGCATCGGGGGGTTCTGGATCGCCTCCCACAGCGCGGCCTTCGCCGGTTCAGATCCGCTGAAGACCTCGGACGGCACCCTGCGGTGCGCCAGGATGTTCTGGTAGATCATGTCGCCGACCCTCAGGTTCACGCCGAGCCCGGCCAGGAACTGCAGCCGGAGGCTGCTGTCCCTGTTGATCACCGCGTCCGACGTCCAGCCCTTGAGGTTGGGCGCGTCGCCTGCGAACGTCGACAGCAGGTCGATGAGCGACGGGTAGCCGACCTCGCGCAGCGACTGCGCGACCGGCGCATACTCCGGCTCGTCGAGGCGCGCGGCGAGCACGTCGATGTCCAGAGGCGCCGGTTCGGCCTGCCCGAGCAGGACGAGGTCGTAGCCGGCGCCGTTGTACGTGTTCCCGAAGACGATCCCGTTCGGGAACGTCTCGAAGAAGGTGGCGATCTGGCTCTTCACCGCCTCTTCGTTGCTCGAGTACAGCTGAACGAACAGCGTGACGACGCCGCCCGGGTTCAGGCGGCGCTTCACCAGGTCGAAGAACTCGCGCGAGTAGAGCATGGCCGCGCCCTTGACCCAGGGGTCGAGCGGGTCTGAGGTAATCGCGTCGAACTTCTCGCGGGTCGTCAACAGGTAGTGCCGCGCGTCGTCAATCCTGATCGTCACTTTCGGATTGTTGGCGACGTCGAAATTGTGAGCGCTGAAGAACCGGGCCACGGTCCTCGGGACCAGCGGCTCGATCTCCGCGATCGTGACGCGCTCGACGCGGGGGTCGATCGACACGGCGCCCGCCGTCACGCCTGCGCCAAACCCGATCACGAAGACGGATTTCGGGCGCTCCGGCACCAGCGTCGTGAGGTGGCCGAGCATGCGCTGGAGGCGCATGTCCTGCGGCTCGCTGGAGGCCTGGACCTTGCCGGCGTTGTGGTAGTTCAACACGCCGCTCGACAGCCTCGACACCGCCACCGACGCGTTCAGGCCTTCGCCGACGTAGATGAACTCCGCCTGGTTTACCCACGTCGCGGAAAACCGCCCGTACCCGACCAGCAGCCCCGGAATCGGCGGGATCGCACGGCCGAGCAGCACGGCTCCGGCGCCCAGGCACACAATCAGCGCGACGGTCGCGAACCGGCCGCCCGAGATGCCGGCGGCGCGGCCGCCGGGCCCGGGCAGGAGCAACAGCAGCGCCGAGGTGGCGGCCACGGCGATCATGAACTGCTGCGTGTGCTGGCTGCCCACCCAGGCGACGAGCGCGCCCGCCCCCAGCGCGCCGATGATGGCGCCCAGCGTGTTCGCCGCGAAGAGCCGGCCGACAATCTGCGCCTGGTCGCCGCCGAAGCG
>Ga0209254_10000358_pt1 | contig 35648 bp, 33 predicted proteins | sample FrelakmetDIP11DI_FD_187148 | JGI IMG/M metagenome (GOLD analysis project Ga0209254, IMG submission 187148) | Freshwater lake sediment microbial communities from the University of Notre Dame, USA, for methane emissions studies - DIP11 DI (SPAdes)... | ecosystem: Environmental > Aquatic >... | reverse complement strand
CAACTCAGGACGTAGTCGCCGCCCTTCGCGTGGATCGTGCGGGCGATGGCGGTCTGGCAGCCCATCGCATCGATCGTCACGACCCGGCCGGCCAGGGCGCGCACCTCTAGCGGCAGTTTACTGCGAATGAAGTAGTGCTCTCTCCAAGTGTCAGTTGCACATCGGGTTACGACCGGCGGGGTGTCTTACCCACGCGTTTGGGCGCGAGCGCGTCGAGGCCGAGCGCCTGCGCCAGCAGGACTTGGGTGAGGGTCTGCTTGCTTTGCACGGTGGCCGTGCGCGGCGGCCCCTTCTGTCCTTGCGGCGGGTACAGCAGCACGCAGTCGTAGATGCCGGCGAGTTCGGCCTTCAGTTGGTCGACCGTGATCTGCGGACACACGCGCCGTGCATGCGTATGTGCGTAGTGCAACAGCGAAATCCCCAGCATGCAGTAGAAGGCGTGGACCCGGATCTTACTGTCGGTCCAGTGATACATCGGCCCCCACCCGAGCCAGTCCCCGTCCTTGAGGCCCCGGAAGACCTGCTCGACGTGCTGCTGCCCGCCGTAGGCGGCCACCACCTGCTCGGCCGACCACTCCAGGCGATTGGTCACGAGCACCGTGCGGCCGAGCCGCTCGGTGAGCAGGCGATGGAAGGCCGCCGTGTCGACATCGAATTGCAGACGCCACCGTCCGTCGGTGTGGACCAGCGTATAGCGGATCAAGCGGTCCAGAAACTGGGCGGTCGCGAGGCGGCGCGTGATCTTCGTGCGGATTTGCGGTTCGGTGAGGCGGCAGTCCGGCCGCGCCAGTTCGCCCGACAGCCGGCGCAGGGCTTGCGTCGTCGTCGCCAAACTCGTGCTCAGACTGTGGACCTGTTCGCTGAGAAACGACGCGGAGTACTTCAGGACGCAGGCCCGCTCACGGCCATGGACCAGGTGGGTCGTGTGGGCCGCCTGCACCCCGGGCTGATCGCCGCTGAGCGCCGTCAACTGATCCAGCGGCCTTTCGCGACACGCCGGTGGGGCCTGATTCCAGGGCAGTGCCGACACCCAGCCGACGCCCGACTGATCCAGGGCGAGCGTGTTGGCGAGCGCCGCCGCGCCCTGGTCGAAGATCAGCGTCACGCGGTCACGCGCGATCTGATTGTCGTCCAGGAATTGCAACAGCCGGGGCAGGGACGTGGAGAATTCCTCGGTGTCGGTCAGGTTGCCCGGATACACATGATGGTAGAGCGACAGGCCGTGCGTGCCGTCCAGCACATACGACAACCCGACCTGGCGTAGATTGTGGCGCCCCTGCTTATTGTGCCCGCGCCGCGCGATCGTGTTGCGGTCGTTGGTGGAGGCGACGAACGTGTAGAAATTCGTCGCGTCGTAGGACAACAGGCGGGGGCCGACCAACTGCTTGGTCTTCCACAACCCCAACAACTGCCCCTGTGCGCGGTCGAGTTCGTCGTGCCGGTCCACCGCGTCGGTCTGGAGCGGCCCGAGGTGGATCTGGTCGAAGCAATCCCAGAAGGCTTGCGACGTGAACCGCTCGGCCGGGAGGCGCCAGAGCGCCGGCAAGATCGTCTTGCTGTACCACGCGGCGACGTCCGTCTTCGGGCCCGGCTCGCAGATGCGCTGCAGCGCGGCCAAGAGTACGTAGTGGGCGGTGGAGGGGCCAGACCGCGGCGCGGGCCAGAGCCGCTGGAGCAGATCGAAGACCCCGGAGTCTTGCGCCGCCCACCACAAGGCGCCCGGCAACCCGACCTGTCGGCTGGTGGCCTCGAGGGGCAATGGGGCCGCCCGGTCCTGGACCAAGGCGGCCACCTTTTCGGCGGTGCCCAGGTAGGTCTGATGCACGATGCGCGGCTTGCCGTCGACGCGCGCGCTTTCGACCAGATAGTAGTAGCGCTGGTGACCCTTCGTTTTGGCAATGAGGGATGCCATACAGGGTAATACAGATCCCCGGCGATGGCCGATGTCAAGCGAATAGTGGTCAAGTGAGGTATCCACTTGACTCAGGTAGCCCCAACATGTAGTGTGCTCTGCCGTGGAGGATTATCCACGGACACAGGCCGAATTCGAGGCTCGCTTCGCCACCGACCAGGCCTGTCGGGCTTTCTTGGCACAACGGCGGTGGCCGGCGGGTTTTCGTTGTCCAGCGTGCGGAGGCGCCAAGGCTTGGCCGGTGCGCACCGTGTTGTGGCAGTGCGCCGCCTGTGGTCGGCAGACGTCGGTCACGGCCGGGACGATCTTTCAGGACACGCGACTGCCGTTGACCACGTGGTTCCGCGCCATGTGGTGGGTGACCAGCCAGAAGACCGGGGTCAGCGCCCTGGGCGTCCAACAGATCCTTGGGCTCGGGAGTTATCAGACCGCATGGGCGTGGTTGCACAAGCTGCGCCGGGCCATGGTCAGGCCGGGTCGCGACCGGCTGGCGGGGTGTGTCGAAGTCGACGAGACCTACGTCGGAGGCCGTGGCGGGCCTCGCGGGCGTTCGACCGGGAAGAAGGCGTTGATCGTCATCGCGGCCGAGGAAGTGGGCCGGGGCATCGGACGCATCCGCATGCGCCGGATCCCCGATGCGTCCGCCGGCAGCCTCCAGGCGTTTGTTCAGGACACGATCACGCCTGGCACGTTGGTGCATACGGACGGGTGGCACGGGTACGACCGCCTGAACGCGCATGGCTACCCCCATCGCGTGACGTTGCTTCGCGGCGAGCACGAACTCGCCTCCGTGTTGCTCCCGCGCGTGCATCGCGTCGTGGCGCTACTCACACGGTGGCTACTGGGCACCCATCAAGGCGCCGTCAGCGCGGCTCATTTGGACGACTACCTCGACGAGTTCACGTTCCGGTTCAACCGACGGACCTCTCGGCACCGAGGCACGCTGTTCTTCCGGCTCGTCGAGCAAGCCGTCGCCGTCGAGCCGATCCCGTACGCGCGACTGGTCACCCAGCCCCGCTCGCGAATAGCACGGGACCACAACCGGCTGGGGTCACCTGAGTGAAGCAGATACCCCGTTAACACAAATTTGTACAAGGGGTGATTAGATGCGATTCCCCTGACCCCACCCCAAGGATACCCGGCGCCGCCGCCAGGGCCTGACCGGCAGCCTCACGGCCCCCAGTACTTCAGCCGAAGGGCGACCCGGCAGAGCGGGGACGCCAGGTCCGTCACGGCATCCGCGAACCTCGGCAGCAGCGTCTCCTCCCCGGACAGGGCGTAGCCCTCGCGCGGAATGCCCAACGCGTTGCGCGCCATGCGTCCGTCGGCGTCTTCGTCGTGCAGCACGGCCAGGGCGTACCGGCCCGCAGGCAGGTCCTCGAAGAGCAGGATCACGCCGTCGAGGGCCGGCGCCTCGGCGCGCCTGACGGCACGCTCGTGCTCGGCCGGGAACCCGCCTGCCGACGCGAAGACCGCCCCACGGATCCACCCCCGCCCGTTGCGCAGCCCGTGCACCGCGATCTCGAGCCGCACCACTCGGTCCGGAAACTCCGGCGCCCTGGCGGGGCCGGTGCGCCCCGAAGCGCACGCAGCTCCGGCGAGCGCGAGCAGGGCAAGCGGCGCCGACCGGAGCGTCGCGCACCGGGAGCGGCAAGAGCGGTGGCCAGTCACGACGAGGCCTCCTTCGGTCCGCCGGCTTGGCGGTCTGCGGCGCTCACCACCCGGGAGTGATTGTGATTTTCGCCGTGCTCACGCCCGCCGACAACCCCCGGGCCGCCACGACGAAGAGAATGTCGTGGGCCCGTCCGGCCTCGACGTACGCGCGGTTGGAGAAATGCGCTGCCACCGGCGTCGTCGAGTCGGCGGCCGTCGCGCTCCGCTCATCGCCCTCGTAGGTGCCGCCGAAGTGCCGATCCTCCTTGAGGCCGAGCACCAGGCCGACGCCCCATTCCGCGGCTCCCCCGATCGACGCGCCGAGGCTCGACCCGCTCAGCTTCAACGGCACCCGCGCCGCCGAGCGGTTGAAGGCGGCCATCCCGCTGCCGCTGCGCCTCTTGTAGATGAGGCCCGCTTCGGTGCTCCGGTAGACGAAGACCGCAGACACCGGCCGCCCGGCTACCACCGTGGCGTAAAACGGCTCGGCTGAGACGGTCTTGAGATTCCTCGTCAGGTCGTCGAGCTTGTCGCCGGGCATCTCCAGGGCCTCGCCGAGGCTTCGGACCAGTTCCACGGTCTGCGCCATCGAGTAGCCCTGCGGCGCCGTGGAAGCCGGACGGGCAAGGACGACACAAGCCACGAAGCCGCACACGATCGTCTGGCGCATCGCTCTCCTCCTCCATCTGCGCGCCCGTGGCGCCGTCCGAACCGGCGGTCAGACAACGTCCGGCGCGAGGACGCCGGGCGGCGCCGCCCCGGCTGCGGGCGCGGCACCGGCCGCAGGCTCCTGCCGGCTCCGGATGAACTGCGCGAGCGTCTTGAGGGACTGCAGCACCTCCCGGCTGGGTTCCTGCGCGTCGATCCGCACGTGGTAGTTCCGCTGGACGGCGACAACCACCTCTACCGCGTCGAGCGAATCCAGGCCGAAGGCCGACTCGGGCCCGAACAGCGGCGCGTCGGCCGCCAACTCGACGCCCGGGGCGTCCGCGACCCGGCACGACTCCATGATCATCGTGCAGAGCTCCTTCTCCAACGCATCCAGCATGTCCGACTCCTCGATCGTCCGCCGCCACAGGCGGCCAGCCAGGTTACTCCGCGGATCTCCAGCGGCGCAGGGACCACGCGGCAACCGTCATCGTCGCGACGAAGAACCCCGCGAGCATGGACACCGCCGGCGCCACGGAGCCGACGCCGCGCCCCCTCACGAAGATGTCCTGGAACGCGGTCAACCCCCACGCCAGGGGCGACCACGCGCCGATGGCCTGCATGGCGGGCGGCATGACGTACGCTGGGACCATTATGCCTCCCAGGGCGGCCGCGATGACCACCGACACGGCGCCGAACATCGACGCCTGCTCGTGACGGCGCGCGAGCGCGCCGACCATGATCCCGTAGCCGGTCGCCGCGAGGGCGGCCGCCAAGGCGACCACAGCCGCCGCGGGCCACTGGGTCGGCGGGACGACGAGCCCGGACGTGCCGAACCAGGGCAGCCCCAGCCATCCGACGCCCGACATCAGCACGAACTGCGCGAGGCACACCAGCACGTAGGCACCCAACTTCCCCGCCAGCAGCCCGGCCGGTGAGACCGGCAGGGTCATGAGGCGCCTGAACGTACCGGTCTCCCGTTCACGGATGATCGTACCAGAGAGCGGGACCACGATGAAGAACATCCCGAAGAGCGTCCACGCCGGAACGTTCTGCTGGGCCGGCGTGGGCCGCTGCCGGGACGGCCAGGGGCCCGCCGTCTCCTGCGCCAGTCCGAGGATGGTGTCGGATTCCGGAGGAAGCCTGTCGCCCGGCTCGAGATCAAGCCGCGGGCCGGCCGGGAACGCCGGGCCGCCGAGGACCGCCAGCCGCCGGGCGAGCAGCCTCACGACCGCGGTGCCCCGCTCGCGCGCTTCGGCGGCGGCGGCCGCCCGAAGCAGCGCCTGCTCGACGGCGGCGTGCAGCGAACCTTGGATCGCCGGGTCGAAGAAGAGGGTCAGTCCCGCGACAGCCTGCGCGGCCGGCCGGTCCGGGCCCGGCTCGTCACGCGCCGGCTCGAACAGCGCGGCGGCGTCGCGCTCGGCCCGGGCCCTGAGCGCCTCGCTGGTCCCCGGGGCGATGAGCATGAGGAACGGGTACTCCCCGTGCGCGACCAGCCGCCGGGCCGCCGCCTCCGTCAGCGGCTCACCGCCGACGGCCTCGATGAGATCGATGCCGCGCGAGGCGCGGAGCGCCCGTGCGACGGACGCGCCCAGGCTGCCGCGATCCTGATCGACGAACAGCACGGGAATCGACGACTCCCCGGTGGCCCGCATGACGTTGTCCTGCACGAGCGACACGACCAGCACGAGCGCCATGGGCATGACGAGCAGCACCAGCAAGCCGGCACGGTTCCGGCGCAGCTCAATCATCTCCTTCCGCATCGTCGCGCATATCGTCCGCATCGCGGGACTCGCCTCCATGTCAATCAATCGCGCAGACGGGTGCCGGTGAGACGCAGGAACAGGTCCTCGAGGTTGGCGCATCCGTCGACGCGGCCCACCAGCGCCCGCGGGTCGCCGCTGGCGACCAGAGAGCCCTGGTCGATGATCGCGATGCGATCGCAGAGCTGCGCCGCTTCCTCCATGTAATGCGTGGTGTAGACGAGCGTCATGCCGGCGGCCCGCAGCGCTCTCAGGTTGTCGAGGATCAGGTTGCGCGACTGCGCGTCGATGCCGACCGTGGGCTCATCGAGCAGCAGCACTCGCGGGGCATGCAGGATGGCCGCGGCGAGATTGGCGCGCCGCCGCATGCCGCCGGAAAACGCCGAGACGCGTTTCTCGGACGTGTCTTCGAGGCCGACCAGCGCCAGACACTCCTCGATGCGGCTCCGCAGCGTGCGCCCGGACAGCCCGCAGAGGCGACCGAAGTACTCCAGGTTCTCCCTGGCGGTGAGACTCGTGTACAGGGCGACGTCCTGCGGCGCCAGGCCGATGACGCGGCGCACTGCGACGGGGTCGCGCTGCGCGTCGATCCCGCACACCTCCACCGACCCGCTCGTGGGCCGAAGCAGCGTGCAGATGACCGAGATGGCCGTGGTCTTTCCCGCGCCGTTGGGGCCGAGCAGGCCGAAGCACTCGCCCGGATGCACGGCGAAATCCAGGCCGTTCACCGCCGGGGCCGCGCTGCCAGGATAGCGCTTCACGAGCCGGCGAACGCGCAGAACCTCGTCCACCGTCACCGGCGTACATCCAGCACGACACGGTCGATGTCCTGGTAGAGCCCGGACTCGCGCTCCGCGCAGTCCCGCAGGATGCCCGCCAGGTCCGCGTAGCCGGCGCCCCCTTCCGGCCGTCCTTTGCAGAGCCGGGCTCCCGCGGCCGCGAACTCGCGCCAGCGATCGCCGATCGCGGTCATGCAGGTCGACAGCTCCAGATACCGAGGGTCCCCCAGCACCGACGCCGCTTCCTGCAGGAAGGCGGCGAAGATGAAACGGAATCCTCCTCCGCCCGTACCGATCTCCTCCTGCATGCGGATCACCTGGCCCAGGTAGTGCGTGGCCCGCCGCGGCCCGAGTCGGGACGGCCACGACTCGAGGCTCCGGGCGAGCAGCCTTATGCCTCGCACGCCGATCAGGGGAACGGGCACGCGGGTCATCACCCGGCAGACATCGCGAAGCGACTCCCGGATCGCCGGCGCCAGGTCGGCCGTCTCCGGCATGCGCGCGATCCGATAGAGCTTGCCCCGCGGTGCGAGGGGGCCCTTTGCGAACCGGGCTCGCTCCAGGTCGGCCGCAGGGCAGATCACGGGATGGTCGATGACCGGGTCGCTGATCAGATAGCCGCCGGCCTCCCGGCCGTAAACCACGAGGTTGTGGGCGTTGAAGTGGAAGCGAAGCGCCGGCGGGAAGTAAGGCAGCCAGTACACCCCGGTCTGCGCGCCGACCGGAATGCCGGCGGCCACCAACCGGTCGAGTTCGGCCATCCCGCGCGCCGGATCGGCGAACGAGACCGACGTCACGGCCACCCCGAGGCGGGCGGTCGCGCGCCGAAAGATCCGGCCCGGGGCCGACCGGAAGGTGGTGAGCGGAAGACCGTTGAGCCGGATGAACGGCAGGTACGCGAAGAAGAGGCCGCTGCCGATCCCGAACGCCATGGCCTCCGACAGCGGAAGCCCATGATGGGTGAGGAGATTCGCGGTCACGCCGCTTTCGCAGTGCGCGGACTGCCGGTGCTGGAACGCCACGCTCATGTCCTGGCCGTCTCGGCGGGCGCGACGGCCAGTTGTGCGATCGACAGGCCGAAGACCGCAGCGTACCGCTGCATGGCGGCGGCGCTCATCCGGCTAAAAGGCGCGGGCTTCATGTGGCGCCGGACCTGCCAGGCATACAGCCCGACATAGCCCGCCAGCAGGGAGGCACTCATCTGGTTCCGGGCCATGTGGTACGCGAGAGGGCTCAGCCTGCCCTGCCGGATCTCGGACAGCGCGCGGGCCACGTCGGCCTCTATACTCTCCCACGCTTGGAGGTTGGCGATGTTCGCTGGTTCCCAGCCCGCGCACTCGACGAGGACGTACGCGCCGCTCTCGTCGAGCGCGTAGCAGAGCTCCCGGAGTTCTCCCAGCAATGCGGCGTCTTGAGGAACGTCCTTCTCGCGCATGCGATGTACCGAATCGGCCGTGATGATGGGATGGCCTCTCCCGGCCCCGCGCGGCCGGCGGGCGTCGAGGCCAGCCTGGGACCCACGAGGCCGGCGGTCAACGCCTGCCCGCCGTGATCAGGCCATAGCCGCCGTCCGGCGTCAATGTCAGACAGTCTATCGCAGAACCGCCGAACGGCTCGCCAGCCCGGGCCACGGTGGCGGGAAAGTCGCAGGCCTCGCCACCCGGCGATCCGAAGACCCGTCCGTGCCTCAGGATGAGGGCCGCGGCCGCGACGTCGAACGCCGGCCCCGCAGGCGTGCTGCCGTAGAGCGGCGAGTAGCACGCGACGCGGGCGTGCGCCGCCCGGGCGGCGTACTGGGGTCCGGAGTCCAATCGGCCGTCGGCCGCCAGCACCAGCAGGTCAGAGGGATGGGAGCACGGTCGGCTGCCGGCGGCGCCGCCCGTGTCCACGTTCTCGATCGTGCAGTACGCCTCGGCGCCGCGCTCGTCCCGAGACAGCAGAACAAAGGCAGCGCCTTCGGCGGGCACGGCCGTCTCGGCGTTCGTGCGCAGCGGGGTCATGGCGGGCGAAGTCGGCATCCCGCGCTGCCGGTACCAGAGATACCCCATCAGTTCGGACATCTCGTCGAGCGCTCCGCACAGGACGTGCTCGACCCGACCCTCCAACAGCCACTGGCGTGCCGTAAGGACCGCACAGGACACGGACAGGTCCAGTTGGCTCACCGTCAGGTTGGGCCCCGTCGCCCGCAGCATCATGGAGATGCTGGAGGCCGCGGAGCTGTGAAGGGAGTTCGCGAAGTGGGTCGGCGACGCACACGCGTCCCCGTCGCGCAGGAACATCCTGAGATGGGTGAACGCGTTGCCCGTGGCGCCGTGGCCGGTGGCGACCACCACGCCGAGGCGATCGGGATTGACCGTGTCGGGCCCCGCGTCGGCCAGAGCGAGATGGCTGGCGAGCAGCGCCAGCCGCGAGTAGTGGTCGAGGCGGCGCAGGGATCGTGCGGGTACGAAGGCTTCGAGCGGCGTCGTATCGGCCCGGAGCACCGGGATCTCGCGGAGTTCGCGGCCGACCGTCAAGGCAAGACCGACACGGCCGGCAGGACCCTGCTGCAACGCCTCGGACAGCCGAGCGATGCCGCACCCAAACGCGCCGACGACCCCGATGCCGCGCACCACGATCCGCACGGCGGCCCTCACGGATTGCCGATGACCACGACGGCATTGTTGCCGCCGAACGCGAGAGACTGGGAGAGGGCCACCGAGCCGCTCACTGGTTGGGCCTCGCGGGTGGGGACGTTCGGGATCTCCGGGTCCGGCGTCTCGAAACCGGCGCTGGCCGGCACGCGCCCGAGCTCCAGGCAGGCGGCCGTGAACACGGCCTCGATGGCTCCCGCCGCCCCCAGCATGTGGCCGGTGAGCCCCTTCGTCGACAGGTACGGCACGCCGGGAAAGACGTCGGCCAGCACGCGGCCCTCTACGCGGTCGTTGTCGGGCGTCCCGGTGCCGTGCGCGTTGACGAACGCGAGGTCCGAGCTCCGAACGCCCGCGGCCGCGAGCGCCTCGCCGATGGCCCTTCTGAGGCCGGCGCCATCGGGGTGGGGGGCGGTCGGGTGATAGGCGTCGGCGGCCGACCCGTACCCGAGGAGGCGCGAGCGGGCGCGCTTGCCTCGCCGACGGCACGTTGGGTCCGACTCGAGCACGAGCATCGCCGCGCCTTCCCCCAGGTTCAGGCCCTTGCGGTTCGCATCGAACGGCTTGCACGGCTCGTCGTCGGCAATCATGAGCGAGGCGAACCCGATGTACGCGACCCGGTCGAGCCCGTCGGCGCCGCCCGCGACGACGGCATCGCACAGCCCGGCGCGAATCCAGGAACCCGCCACGCCCAGCGCGTCGGTGCCGGACGCGCAGGCATTGACGATGGTCTGTCTCGGCCCGTTCAGTCCGAACGCCAGGGCGATGACATCCGCCGGGTTGTTGCGGAGCGTCCGGCGGACCGGTGCCAGATCCGGGTCGAGGCCGGCGAGGCACATCCGGCAGAAGTTCTCCTCGCCCATGACGGCGCCAACGGTGGTCCCGATGCAGACGCCGACGCGGAGCGACGCGAGCGCGTCGCGGTCCAGCCCAGCATCAGTCAAGGCCTCCCTGGCCGCGAGGAGGCCCAGCGCGCTGGTCCTGAGCTCATCGACGGGCTGCTCGAAGTCGGCGATCTCGAAGACGGGGAAGCGGGTGGGGAGATCGCTGCGCAGCCGCGTCGGCGGCGCGGGCCGGCGCGTGCCGGCGAACAGCGCCGCCATCGACGCGGGCAGCCCGTGGCCGGCGGCCGACACACAGCCCAGTCCGGTGATGGCGACGGGGGAATCGCGATGCAGGACCAGGCGCATGTCACCAGCCGGCCGCCGCACGCTGCGGTTCGTGGGCGGTCATTTCTAGGGAGCCGCGATCGGTATCGACTTCCCGCTCCCTGGCGGGTCCGTTCACGTGGCGGTTGAGGATGCGACGTTCCCGGGGAACCGGATCAGGCGGTTCCAGACCAAGCCCCTGTACCCGAAACTGTACATCAGCTTCAGCCGTTTCAGACCTTCGTCAGGCGGGAATATTCGGTCCCGCCGTCCGCGCCAGGCCGATTCGACGGCGTGATTCATGGCCGCCGCGTCAACGAGGGGAGACACGTAGTACACCGGCTCGAGCAGCGGTGCGCCGGGGGCGATCAGCCCCTCCGACATCGCCCTGGCGTGCAGCGCGGTGTTTGGCAGGATCCGGATACCGGAGTAGGCGAACATGACGCAGTGCGCCAGCCGATCGAGGTTCGCCAGGCCCTCCGCGACCGTTCCGGGCGTCTCGCCAGGCCCACCGAACATCACGAAGTGCGCGCAGGGAAGCCGCTCGGCGACAAACGCGTCGTGTGCACGAACGACGTCGGCAAACGAGAACCCCTTGCCCAACGCCTGGAGGGTCGTGTCGCACCCGGCGTCCGTGCCCAGTTCCACGGCATAGAGCCCAGCCCGCTTGAGGAGAGCCACCTCGGTTCGGCCGATCCCGGCCGGCCTCATGTAGCAGCACCACCGGATCGACAGGCCCCGTCGGACAATCTCCTCGGCGACGGACAGGTACTGGCCTCCTGGGTCGTTGAAGATCGGGTCGGTGAAGAAGAAGCTGTCCGCGCCGAACTCGGTCTTCGCCTTCTCGAGGTCGTCCACCACGGCCTGCGGTTCGCGTGCACGAACCTGCCCGCCGTCAAGCCCCGGACAGGGGCAATGCGCGCAGCGGTAGGCGCATCCCCGCTTGGTCTGCAGGCTGACCATGCCGCTCTGGCGGAGGTAAAAGTCAACCAGCTCCTGGCTGAACAGCGGAGCCGGTATCTCGTCTCCGGCCAGGAACGTCCGGCTTCTATGCAACGGCGGAACGGGCCGCCCCGCCTCGAGGTCGGCGAGAAGGTCCGGGAGCAGCCGCTCCCCTTCGCCCACTGCGCCGTAATCGACGCCGAGAAAGGCCCGCAGTTCCTCAGGCAGGATGGAGAAGGCCGCTCCGCCGGCTATGACGGGCGCCCGGGTCGCGCCCCGGATCACCTCCACGAGCCGCTTGGGGATGTTCGAGTACCCCTCAGGGCACACGGCGTCGCAGTTGTCGAGGTTCCGGATCGACAGGCAGACGTAGTCCGGGGCGCCGGCCGCGATCGTGCGGCGAAGCAGGTGTTCGGATTCGCCGGACGCGAGGAAGTCGAAGCACTCGACCTTATGACCCGCCCGGACGAGCCCGGCAGCGACCATGGCGAGACCGATCGGGTACACGGGGTACGGCGACCGGCTGACGTTTGACGACACCAGGAGCACACGTGCCATGCGGATCGCCTCGTCTGCTACACGAACGCCGGGAGCATGCAGGCCGCCGGGAACCGCCTGCGCTCGCGGGTCATGAGGAAGGGGGTATTGCCGCGGCGCCATCGTCCCGAATGGAACAGGTCGTCGAGCATGATGTGGGTCCCACGGAGATCCAGCGCCGCTCCGGCGGCCGACCGGCGTGCGCGTCGCGTCACGATCGGGAACCGGTCCACCCCTGCTGCGAGGGGGGATCGTCGGTCCGGAACGGCAGCCTGCGGCGGAGTATTGACGCCCGGTTGTCGGCGAACGGATCGTCCGCCGTTCCGAAGACCGGGTGGTACAGGGCGCGACGGCCCGGGCCATGACCGTTGAGGCCGAAGTCGTTCAGCTGCAGGAAGTGCCGCATCTGGATCTTGTAGCGGCCCTCGACGCCGAACAGCCCCTCGAGCAGGCGTTCGTTGAGCGCGACGACGTAGCGCAGGCCGTACTCCCAGAGGTACGTGTACCCCTTAAAGTGCTTCCAGTCCGCGCGCGTAGCCCGCCACATCCCGATGACCTGCCGCCGCGTCTTCCACCGCACGAAGTTGAGCTCCGCCGACGTGAGGTGGCTGGTCCGCACGTTGCTGAAGTACCCGTCGTACCAGCGGAAGTCCTCGACGTTGGCCACCCGGTCCGACGCCAGCATCTCCCCTCGCAGTGGGGTCTTCGGATAGGGCGTGAGCAACTGGTCCATCACGCTCGTGATCCCCAGGCTGCGGACAAACTCGTAGTTCTCGCGAATGCTCTCCGGATCGTCCAGTTCCAGGCCGTTGATGAGGCCGGCGATCACGACAATGTCCTGGCTCTGCAGCTCGGCGACGCCCCGGCGGATGAGAGCCACCGTGTTGGGCTTGCGCATCGCGCGCAGGTTCTTGGCCGACACGTTCTCGATGCCCAGGAACACGGAGACGAATCCGGCCTCGGCCATTTTCTTCGCGATGCCGGGCCGGTGCGCGAAGCCTATCGGGCTGGCCTGCGTCGTGAAGACGAGGTCGCGCAGCCGGAGCGACACCACGCCGTCCATCAGGCGCTCGAACCTGTCCATGTCGAGTGTGATGTTGTCGTCCGTGCAGAAGATGTGGCGCGCTCCGCGCGAGTACGCGTCCTCGATGTCGGCCAGGACCCGGTCGAGCGGGAACAGCCGGAACGACTTGCCGTACATCTCCCGGATGCTGCAGAAGTTGCACGCATGCAGGCACCCCCGGGACGTTTCGATGACGTCGGCCCGGCGGAAATACATGTGGAACCCGTTGGCGACCCGCTTGCCGCGCGCCGGGATCCGCAGCCTCGAGAGGTCCTCGAGCGGCCGGGGACCGTTGTGCACGAACGCGCCGTCCCGCTTCCAGGAGAGTCCGAGCACCCGCGGCAGACCCGCCCCGTCCGACGCGATGCAATCCAGCAGTTCCCCGAAGGCGAAATCGCCTTCGCCCCGGATCAGGTAGTCCCACTGCGTGGCGTCGGGCCCCTGTGCGATTTCCTCGCTGAACAGCGTGGCGTGGTAACCGCCCAGCACCGTCTCAATCCGGGGGTCGGCGCGCCTGACGAGCGCCGCAAGCTGCAGGGCGGTCTGGTACTGGAACGTCATGGCCGAGAAGCCGACGACCTGAGGCCGGAAGTCCGCGATCACCCGGAGCAGCCGCGCCGGGGCGCGCTTGCGCCAGACGACGGTGTCCGCCACGCGGACATCGTGGTTGTCGACCTGGGCGGCGATCGTCGCGAGCGCCATGCTGGGCGGCTCCCACTGGCGCCGGGGCACCCACGGCGACGTGGCGGGACTCTGGACCAGGAGCGCTCTCAGGCTCATCCGGCTCCCCCCACTGCCGGGCCGGAACCGCCGGCGACGGGCTGAACCGGCCGGCCGGCCCCGGTCCCCAGGTGGAACGCGAAGATCGGCTTGAGCACCGACGACCAGTACTGCCACGTATGACCGCCCGGCGCCGGCCGCCATTCGTGGGCGATCCGCTCACCGGTCAGCCGCTCGTGCAGCTTCACCATGGCCCCGTACATGCGGTCCTCGGTGCCGCAGGCGAGGAACAGCCTCGGGACCGGCCCCGGCGCGACCACCGTCTGCTTGCCTCGCCCGCGGCTGTCGAGGCGGCCGGGAGGCGGAGGTTGGGCCGGCCAGAAGGTCCAGTCTTCATCGGAGAACGTGCTGACGACGCTGGCGCTCCCGAATCGGCCGCTGTACCGTCGAACGATGTCGAGCGCGACATAGCCGCCGAACGAGAACCCCGCCACACCCCAGCGCGCGGGGTCCGGCGGCACGCGGTACGTCTTCGCCACGTGGCCCGCGATATCCTCGGCTACCAGCGGTAGAAACTGCCCGAACGGGTAGTCCTCGGCGTTGCGGCGGTAGCTGTCCGGGAACCTGATGTCCGGAAGCACGATGATGGCCGGCTCGACCTCGCCGGCGCTGAGCATCGCCGTGTAGACCTCGGCCACCCGAAGCTCGCGCAGCAGGTCTTCCGGCCGGTCCGCCCACCCGTGGTTCAGCACGAGGACGTTCGTCACCGTGCTGACGCCCGCGGGCACGAGCGCCAGGAAGAACCGCGGCTCCTGCATGTCCGCGAACCAGAACCGCACCCGGTCAATGTTCAGGATCGGACCGCTCTGGAGCCGCGTGACCTCGACCCCGGCGGGCGGCAAGGGGGCCGTTTCCCAGGGTTCCCGGGTGAGGGACCTGCACCCGAACGCCGACACCGCGAGCAGCAGCGCCATCCACACCTTTGGGCCGCAGAACACACAGCCGACAACAAGTCGCGTCCGCATCATTGTCACTCCATCGCCGCCTGACGGGCGGCTCGCTCGGCGATCTTCTCGGAGACAAGCACTTCCAGCTGCTCGATGGTCTCGAGCCGCCGACGGTCGAGGTCGCGCGTCGTGAACTCGATGGCGAAGCGCATCTCGAGGAAGCTGACCAACTCCAGCGCCGCGATCGAATCCAGGACGCCGTAGCGAGCGAGGGGGACGGAGTCGCTCACGGCGCCGGCGGGTTGCAGGGCGGCGCTGCCGGTCAGGTACTCGCGGATGACGGCCCTTATGTCCTCGGCCATGGGGTGCTCCTGTCCAGTCGCTGCAACGTGGCGTAGTCGATCTTGCCCCTGCTCCCCCGCGGCATGGCGTCGAGGAGCAGAAACCGGTCAGGGATCATATAAGACGGCAGCATCAGGACGCAATGCAAGCGGAGGGCGGCTTCATCCAGGGGCGGTGCGCCCCGCCCGCACGCGAAGGCGGTCAGCCGCGGGTGATCGCCCTCGGACGCGACCACCGCCGCCTCGCCGAGGCCCGGATGGCTCGCCATGGCCGCTTCGATCTCGCCAAGTTCGATCCGGTACCCCTTCCGCTTCACCTGGCGATCGACGCGGCCCACAAAGGCGACGTCGCCGGACGGATCGATCGACACGCGGTCCCCTGTCCGATAGTAGCGCGACCGCCCGGACTCGTCGTCGAGTTCGGCGAAGGCCCTCGCGGTCTCCTCGGGACGGTTCCAGTAGCCGGACATGAGGGAGGCGCCGGTCACGAGCAGTTCCCCCGATGCCGGGGGGCGCGTGAGGCCCGCGCCGCCCTCGTCGAGGCGCAGCCGCGCGTACGGGCACGGCCGGCCGATGGAGATGGGTCGCGCCGGATCGATCTCCTCGGGCAGCCGGTGCCACGTGACGACATTGGTTTCCGTGGGCCCGTACAGATTGTAGAGCTCGGCGGCCCGATGAGACGACCGCAGCCTGGCGGCCACGCGGGGAGGCATCACCTCGCCGGCGAACAGGATCGTGCGGAGGCTGGCCACCGGGCGCGCGTCCAGCCCCGCGCAATCCATCAGGTGCGCGAGCATCGAGGGCACTGAATACCACACCGTGACCCGTTCGTCCCGCACCATCCCGAGCAGCAGACGGGGCACCCAGGCGGCTGTGGGGGGTACGACCACGCACGCCGACCCGGCGCGCGCGATGCTGAAGACGTCGAACGTCGAGAGGTCGAAGCTCAGCGGCGAGGGGCAGGCGATCCGGTCATCCGGACCGACTCGGAACTGGCGCACCGCCCAGTCCACGAACACGCCGACGGCCCGGTGCGAGATCGTCACGCCTTTCGGCGTGCCGGTTGACCCTGACGTGAAGAGGATGAAGGCCGGCTCCTCGGGCGAGCGGCTCACCATCTCGGCCAGCGAGGGCGCGCCGACCAGTGCCGACCACTCCAGCGTCTCGCCCGTCGGTCGGACGCGGACCGTGGGCGAGGCGGAACCGCCCGACTCGCCGTCGCTGACGACGAACCTGGCGTCGCAGTCTGCCAGCACCGCCTCGATTTTGGCGCCCGGCCAGCCGGGCTGGATGGGCACGTAGATGCCGCCGGCGATGAGCGTTCCGTACATCGCCGCGATGGCGTCGGCGGACTTGTCCATGACGAGCCCGACGCGATCGCCGGGTTCCAGCGCGTGCCGCCGGAACGCCCACGCGATCGACCGGCTCCGCTCGTACAGGTCCGCGAGCGTGATGGTGCGCCTCGGCTCGACGACGGCAGGGCGCCCCGGATGGCGCGCCGCCGAATCCGCCAGCCAGTCGTGTAGCAGGCCCGCCCGGGGCTCAGGTTCGCACAAGCGTCACGCCCCAGGTGAAGCCGATGCCCGCCGAGGCACAGAGCAGCCACTGCCCGGGCCTGATCGCGCCCTGCGTCTGGAGATCCACGTAGTTCAGGACGAGATCGCTCGCGAAGGTGTGGCCGCACTCTGCCATGCACGTCCTCGGCGCCTTGTCGGGGTGGAAGCCCATTGCTCTCATGAACCCGCGGCGGTCGCTTCCGCTCAGGTTCGAGTAGACGACGAGGTCGATGTCGGCCGTGGTCAGGCGCGCGTCGGCATAGATCTTCTGCAGCAGGCGATGGAAGTGCAGGTAGAAAATCGGCAACACCTCCTCTTCCAGCATCCGGGCATCGACGGCCAGATGAAGTCCGACGCCGCCCGGGCCGGGCTCGAGCCTGATCACGCGGTGCAGGTGTCCCAGCGTCAGCACCTCCGTGGCAACGATTTCAGGGCCCGCGCCGCCGTCTCGGGTCAGCACGACCGCGCTGCCGGCATCGCCCTGGACGGTAATGGGAAGCAGGGACCGGTTTCCGGGCGGCGGGCTGTCGGTCGCCACCAGCAGCGCCACCTTCAGGCGGGGGTCGGTGCGCATGAGCGCCCCGGCCTGTTTGACAGCGAGATGAAAACCGGCGCACCCTCCGAACTTGAAGCTGAGGTTCAGCGACGTCTTGGCCCCCAGCTCCTCCGACAGGCGGTGCGCCAGAGGAGACGACACTCCCGCCTCGCCCGGGAGGGTGCTGTAGTCGAGGATCAGGTCCACGTGGTTCCCGTCGATCCCGGCCGTCGCGAGCGCATCGTGGGCGGCGCCCGCCATCAGGTCGAACGGGTCCGACGGCCCGCACGTGCGGACACGGTCGATCTCCAACTCCTCGAGCACGCGTGCCCGGAGCGCCGGCCCGACCGCGGCCAGCGCCGACGCCACGCGATCGCGCTCCCGATCGAGGATGGACGCCACCGATTCGCTGTCCGGCGGCAGGCGATACGCCGCGCCGGCGAGTCTCGTCGTCACGACGGGTCCCTCCCCACCAGCAGCACGCCGAGCGGATCGCAGTCGACGGCACTCGCCACCATGACACAGGGCCTGTCAGACTCCAGCAGGCGGGCCAGCGCGAACCCGAGCTGCAGCAGGCCGCAGCCGCCGAACGCGCCGCCGGCGACTTCGGCCTGTCCCCCCGACGGGCCCTCGACCAGTTCCGCCTCGTCGGGGTGCATGCCCGGCGCCACGCGCCGCAGCAGCGCCGCCGCAGCGCCGACGCGCGGACCGGCCTCCCGCCGCGGGCCGACCCAGCCGCCGACCAGGCGCCCGTAAGCCCTCGCCCGGCGCTGCTCGGCGAACTCCCGGATCTCCAGCACGCAGGCGACGAGACCTTCGCCGGGCACAAGGCCGACACCGTCCCCGCCGCCCGCGGGGGCGGCGTCGCCGCCGCAGAGCGACGCCAGGCGCCCGGCGGCCTCATACCAGGCAAACAGGCTGCGCGTCAGCAGATCGCCCGCGAACACGACAGCGCAGTCCGCCTCACCGTTGCGGAGCAGGCTCGCCGCCTCGAGCAGCGCGGTCTCGCTCGACGCCATCCCGGCGCTGACGGTGAGGTTCGGACCGCGAAAGCCGAAGTGGCGCGCCACGTGGCTACCCGGCTGGTTCGACAACGTCTCGGGGAACAGGATGGGATCGGCATGCGCCGCGTTCAGGCGGAGTCCGCCGAGAAACTGCTCCGTCAGCTCGAGGCAGCCGAACGCGGTGCCGAATACGACGGCGGCGCGGTCCCCGTCGACCGCCGAGTGATCGAGGCCGGCATCCTGGACGGCCAGGGCGGTGCCGACAAGCGCCCAGACCGACAGGCGATCGAGCCGGCGCGTGCGAAGCCCCGGCACCACATCGGCGGGTCGGAACGGAGGGACCAGCACGGCCCGGCGCGGGCCAGGCGTGATCCACCCGGTGATCAGCTCCGGGCTCGTTCGTACCGCGGGGTCGGGCAGCCCGGCGGACGCCCCTCCCGCGCCGATTGACGAGAACCCCGTGACGAGAAGATCCGGCCACGTCATGAGGACCTGCTCTCGCGGTCGAGCGCAAACACGAGGCTCGTGTTGCTGCCGCCGAATCCGGCTGACACGCTCATCGCCACGTCCATGGATGTCGGGCGAACCGCGCCTCTCAGCAGGTCGACCGCCTGGGTGGCGATCGGGGTGTCCAGCCGTAGGGTCGGGATGAGGACGCCGCCGCGGAGGGCCAGCAGGGTGATGACGGCCTCGATGGCTCCGGCCGCGCCCAGCGTGTGGCCGATGTGTGACTTCGTGGACGACACGGGAACCGGGACGCCCCTGCCGGCAAACGCCCGCTCGTAGGCACGGACTTCGGCGACGTCGTTCAGCCGGGTGCCCGTGCCGTGCGCGTTGACGTAGCCGACCGCGTCGCCCTGCACCTGCGCCCGTCGCATCGCCTGCGTCATGCTCATCGCCAGCCCGCGGCCCTCTTCGTGAGGGGCGGTCGGATGGAAGGCGTCGTTGGTCGATGCCCACCCCGCGACCAGGGCCAGCACCTCCGCCCCGCGGGCCCGCGCGTGACTGAGCTCCTCGAGCAGCAGCATCGCGGCGCCTTCCCCGATGTTCAGGCCCCCTCGCGACTCGTCGAACGGCCGGCATCGGTGGCTGTCGAGCGCCTGGAGCGCGCTGAACCCCGCCAGCGTGAACAGGCACAGCGCGTCGCTCCCGCCGGCGAGCGCCACCGAGGCGCGACCGTCCACGATGGCCCGCGCCGCCGCGGCGATGGCCATCGCTCCGGAGGCGCAGGCCACGCTTGTCCCGAACCGCGGCCCGACGAGATCGAGAGACCGGGCCACCGCGTCCGCGGGGTGCGAGGTCGGGTACGTCGACGCTGGACCGAGTCCGCCGCGCCGGTAGTACGCCTCCGGCTCGACGGCGGCCTCAGGCTCAAGGTCGGACAGGCCCGCCACGGTCGTCGAGACGACGACCGCGCAGTCCCGCCGGATTCGCGGTTCGTCCGACAGGGACATGGCGGCCTGGCAGGCCGCCACGACCGCGAGCCTGTCCGTGCGAGACAGATGCAGACCGCCAGGCGCGTCGACATCCGGAAGGTTCCTGACCTCTCCGACCACTGGCACCTGTTCGAGCGGCGCCTCGAGCACCGACAGCGGCCCGATGGCGCAGCGACCCTGAGTCAGCCCCTCGAACAGGGCCTCCCGGCCGACACCGAAGGGGCTGATGACGCCGATCCCAGTCACGGCAACCGCACGGCGGCCGTTCATGATACCCTCCGCGACGCTGCGGTGTCCGGCCGCGCGGTGTCCGGCCAAATCTCGAAGAAATTCAACCACTGGCTCGGCCGCGCCCGGAGATGGCCCTCCAGGAATGACACCGCCGTCGAGAGGGCCGTGGCCACCTCGTCGTCAGGCGGTTGCGACGGATCGAGCCGAATCGGCGGGCCGACCACCATGCGGTAGCGAAGCCACCCGGTTCGGACGACTACGCCTGGCACGACGGGCACGCCTGCGGCAAGGGCCAGATAAAATGGGCCGGGCGGGAAGGGCGTGGGTCGGCCGAAGAAACGGACCGGCATACCGGCGCCCCGGTAGACGCGGTCACCCTGCATGGCAACCATTTCGCCGGCCCGCAGGAGGTGGAGGAGTTCCAGGACAGCGGCCGGATCCGAGAGGTCCACGACACGGAGCCGGTCGTTGGTCATCAGGTTGCGCAGCTGCATCTCGGCGTCGTTGCCCTGCTCGACGACCCGCGCCACGTTGACGCGGCGCCCGTGCAGTTCCAGGAGCCGTGACGCGAACTCCCAGTTCGCGGCGTGCGCCGTCCAGACGATGAGGCCGCCGGTCTTCAGGCACGCATCGATGGTCGCCGCTCCCCGGCTGGGATCCGAGAGCATCGCGAGCAGGGCCCCGGGGTCGGCCTGCGGCACATAGCAGTAAGACACGATGAAATCGCAGAAGTTGTAGAAGACGCCGTAGGCGGCCCCGTAGGCGCGCAACCCGGCCCGCCCGGTCATCACCTCGAGATTGCGCAGGACCGCCCGCCGCTCACGGGGCAGCAGGAGGAAGAACAGGGCGGCGGTCACGACGGCAATCGGCGGATGGACGACGCGCGGCAGCCGCGGAATCGTGGCGAACACGATTCTGAGCGACAGCCGGTTGTGGTAGCGATGCGAATACCACCGCATGGCCGCCCTCACGAGGCCAGCAACTCGGCGATGTCTGCGACCGGCTTGCGCCGCAGCACGGAATACAGGTGGAGAATCTCCTCGTCGGAGTAGCCCACCTTCCCCAGCGTGCGGGCACTCCCGCGCACGCCTTCCGTGTTGTTGAGGCCGAAGCGCCGGTGGTACTGGAGGGCGACGTGCATCATGTCGGCTCTCGACAGTGTCGGCGTGCCGGCCGGAATGTCGTGGTAGCACTGCTCGGCGCTGCCCTCGAGCTGTTCCGGGGAGAAGCCGGCGGCCAGCGCCTGATCGCGGATCTCGCAGCCGGGGAAGAAGCGCAGGCAGAAGTGATACGGCATCAGCGACGGCTTCGGCAGCTCGCCGAGCCAGTCGAGTGTCTGCTGGGCCTGTTCCCGTGTCTCGCCGGGGAACCCGTACATCGTCGAGACGTTCACGGCGACGCCCCGCTCCTGCGTGTAGGCGATGATCCGCTGCGCGCGCGCCAGGTTGACGTGCTTCCGGGTCAGCCGCTGGATCTGCTCGGACGCCGATTCCACCGCATACGTGAACCAGACGGCGCCCGCCTCGATCGCCCGGTCGACGAACGCCTCGGTCACGGTGTCGGCCCGCAGGCCGTTCACGAAGTACAGGCGGAGGTCGAGCCCGGCGTCGATCACGCGATCGAACACCTCCATGGCTCTCGGCAGGCTCACGTTGAAGATGTCGTCGACGATGTAGAAGTCGCGGACCCGGTGATCCGCATGGAGCCAGGCGATCTCGGCGAACACGCTGGCCGCGCTGCGGAGCCTGAGGCCCTCCCACGGACGGAAACAGAACGTGCACGAGTAGACGCAGCCGCGGCTGGTCACCAGAACCCCCTGCCGGCGGTGGTTGTAGGCGTAGCTCAGCTGCGCGCGGTACCGCTCGAGATCGACGAGGTCGTAGGCCGGGAACGGCAGGGCGTCGAGATCCTCGATCTCGGGGGCGTCGGGGTTCTCCACGATCCGGTCGCCGTCGCGGTAGAGAATGCCGGCCGTCGACGCGAACGGATCGCCCTGCAGCAGGGCCGGGAAGACCCGCTCGCCTTCGCCCTTCACCGCGACGTCGATCTCCGGCACCTCGGTGAAGAGCCGGCCCTTCCATGCCTGGACGATGGGGCCGCCGACAACGATGGCGGCGCGGCTGTTCGCGCGGATCAGGCGGGCGAGCCGCTGGAGCTCCTCGACGAAGAAGACGATCGCGCGGATGCCGACCACGTCCGGCTTGAACTCGTCCAGCAGCGCCACGAAGGCCTCGTCGGAACGGCAGTCGAGGGACGACTCCACGATCCGGACCTGCTCGGCCGCCCCGCTCGCGCGCGCGGCCGCGGCGACGTACATGACGCCGATCGGGATGACGTGCATCTCGTGGGGAACGGTCCCGCCCACCCAGCGCGGCATGTCGTTCGCTTCGACCAGCAGCACTCGGTGACGGGAACCAGGTTGGGTGTGGAGGCTCTGCAACGGGAATCACCCTCACGCCGCTCGCCCGCCGCCGGGGTGGACACGCGGGCCCGGCGGGCGTCCGAGGTCTTATCCGAGGTCGCGGGCGCGCAGTTTCGCCTCGATGGCCGCCGCCAGCGTCGCAATCGTCTCCCACTCGGCGCGCTGGAACTCGCCGTCGACCATGGTGATGCCGAAGGCCTTCTCGATCTCCAGGATCACCTGGAGGATGTCGATCGAGTCGATCTCGATCGGGCCGTGCAGCAGCGGCTGGTCGTCCGCGAGTTGATCCGGCGTCAAATCCTGGATTCGCAGCCCCCGGATGATGAGTTCCTTCAGCGTCTCTTTCACGGCGTCCGGCATACGGTTACCACCGCTCCCCGCGTTACTATACCAGCATTCACGCCAGCCACCCAAGGCGGCCGGAGAGGGCCAGCGTGGCCCGGGCGGCCCCGCCGATCGGGTCGAGCAGCACCCATCGGTGGCCGAGCCGCGTTCGCACCGGCTCGCCGCGAAACTCGGCGATCTGCCGGTAATGCGCAATGAAGTACATCACGCGCAGGAAGATCTTCCAGGGGTGAGGCATGAAGTACTCTGGCATGACGACGGGTCTTGTCCATCCCGATTTCACTTCGGCGATGAAGTCGGCATAGGTGGCCATTCTCGATGCACACAGGGCGCCGCTCGGAACCAGCGAGTGGCTATCGCCGCCGCCCACCAGGGGTTTGCCGATCCGCTCGGACAGCGCGATGACGCCCAGGTTCTCCGCCCGCGAGCGCATCGCGTTGAACTCGAGGGCATCGATGGCCCACCCGTATCGGCGCAACAGCGCCAGCACGGGACCGCTGGCGGCTTCGTTGCCGTCCCAGCCGATCAGCGGGTGGTTGAGCACGACCAGGCAGCCGGCCGCCGCCAGGAGCTCGAACACCTCGTCGAGGCGGCCTGCTCCCGCGAGGGTCCGGAGCGTGGCGTGCACCTCTTGCAGCCGGTCCGCCGGCAGGCCGGACAGGCCGAGGTGATACAGCCCGCCCTCGTGCGAGATCGAGAGTTCCTCACCGAGCGCCAGGCGGCTGGCACAGTCGGGGTGCCGGGCGCGCAGTTCGAGGCTGCCTGCGACCTCATCGTGATCGGTGATCGCCAGGAGCAGGCGGTCGACCCCCAGGCGAGCGGCGTTCTCGGTCTCCATCCGCCAGATGTCCTCCGGGCTGAACGGAGGGTGGTAACAAAGGTACCCGTAGTCGAGGTCCCGGATGCCGCCGAGCCCGAACGCATGCTGCAGCAGGCGCTTGAACGGCTTCATGTAGTACAGCGCGGACACCCAATTGAGGCTGGCGAGGTTCTCCAACGAGAACGACGAGTGCGTGTGCAGGCAGACCAGCGACGCCACGTCCTGCGCCGGAGCCGTGTAGGACCTCAGCTTGCCGTCCTCGATAACCCAGTAGTCGGCGCGCGCCATGGGGCCGGAGACTAGAGCAGGCCCCCGTCAACCGCGATGACCTGGCCGGTGATGTAGCGGGCGCCGTCGGACGACAGGAACCGCACAAGGGGCGCGACCTCGTCGGGGCTTCCGAACCGGCCGAGCGGGATCTGCGACAGCAGCGCCGCCCCGCCGCGCGCCGCGTAGGACTCGGACATCTGCGTGGTGATCAGCCCGGGGCACACGGCGTTCACCCGGATCCGGTAGCGGCCCATTTCCCGCGCGAGCGCCTTGGTGAACGCCACGACGGCGCCCTTGGCCGCCGAGTAGTTGCACTGGCCCGCCTGGCCCCGGATGCCGCTGGGCGACACGATGTTCGTGATCGCGCCGGCGCCCGCGTGCATCATGCCCCGCAGCACGGCCCGCGAGCACAGGTAGGTGCCGCGGAGATTGGTGTCGAGCACCGTGTCCCATTCCTGGTCGGTCATCAGCATCAGTGCGGCGTCCCGCGTGACGCCGGCGTTGTTGACGAGGTACGTCACGAAGCCGTGCGCGCCTTCGATCGCCGACAGCATCGCCTCCACCTCGGCGCGGGCCGAGACGTCGGCCCGCACGGCCACGGCACTTCCCCCCTCCGCCTCGATCTGCCGCACCACCGTTTCGGCGCCCGCCGCGTCGGATCGGTAGTTGACGAACACCCGATAGCCGGCCGCCGCGAGCGACGCGGCGATGCTGGCGCCGATGCCGCGGGAAGCGCCGGTCACGAGCGCGTTGGGCCGGGTCGGCGTCATGGTTTCGTTCATCCTCGCCTCGTCACTTCGCCAGCGGCCTGTACACGAGGAGGTACACGCCCCACCGGCTCCCGTAGCGGTCGAGGTTGCCGTGGAGCGCGTACGTGACGGTGCCCTGGAGAAACGTGCCCCACGGCCCGACGGTGCCCAGCCCGAGTTCGAGGCCATCGTAGTCCTTGAACGACTGGCCCTCGTCGCGGTTCTGCGCCCAGGCCCGGTTGTACAGCCCTTCGATCCTGATCACGTCCATCACACTGAATCCGTACTGCACGCCGGCCACGCCGACGGCATCGAACGCGTCGACGCCGCCCGGAATGCCCCGGATCCGGGGGCGGGCCAGGAACGACGGCTGATAGCGCGAGAACCGGTCGAGCCGATCGCCGCCGTAGTACGCCGTCCACACGGACATCTTACTGAAGGCTCCGACGAAGAACTGCTTCGAGAACTCACCCGAGTACTTCGTGAAGCGGGCGTCAGGCGCCCCCCCCGTGCCGTCGGCGTAGCCGAGGTCGCTCCAGTCGAAGCGCACGCCCTCGAGGATGTTCGTCGTCAGCCCGAACCCGCGATGCATGACCTTCAGTTCGCCCGAGGTCAGCACGGTGTAGCCGTGGCCCGAGGCCCCGAAGCTGTCGGCCGTCTCGGCCGCCGGCCGGAACAGGTTCATCGTGAGGTACGACGACGCGCCGAGGCTGAGGCTGGGCGCCGCCTGCCAGTTCGCCAGCACGCCGGCGGTCTCCTCGAACACCCACATCCGCTGGTCGGTCGCCTCGACACTCCCGCTGAAGACCCGGTCGCTGCGGGGAATGGCGCTGAGCGCCAGGTCGGCCCCGAGCCGGAACCGGCTGCTCACCTGTTTCGACAGGTTGGCCGCGAGGATGGGCCCGGCGAAGAAGACCGACAGTTGCGCCCCGGTGCCGCGGAGGTCGAAGTTGACCGTGCTCAGGCCGGCCAGCGGGATCGGGAAGTCGTAGGAGCCCTCGTACAGCACCCCGAAGACGAGCGCCCGGATCCGGTTGACCGGGGGATCGACGACACGCGCGCCCCCCTCGCTGCGCAGCACGCGGAGGCCGTCGTCGGTGTCCCGGAACATGCGCCGGTCCGAGGCCCGAGCCTCGCCGAGCAGACGGTCGAAGTCGGCGGAATTGACCACGTAGTTCGAGAACGCGTAGGTCTTCTCGAGAAGGAAACTCCGGCCCGCCGCGTTGAGCGTCTCCTGGACGTAGATGCTCGTGAGGAGATTGTACGGCCCGTCCGCGCCCCCCTCGACCAGCGCGTAGTCCTGCGTCTCGACGTGCGACACGATGTTGCTGCGCCCGCCGCTCTGCTGGAGCTGCATCCGGACCTGCCGGAAGAGGACGCCGTCGATCCAGACCTTGCCGCTGAAGAGCATCCCGTCCGACGAGGCGTCCGGCTCGATGGCCACCACGTAGCAGAGCACGCCGTTCACCGTCGCGGTGCCGACCAGCGTGTAGCGGTACTTCTCGTCGAGCGCGAGATCCAGCGGTTGGGTGAGCACCTTCTCGGGTTCCAGCTGCGGAAGGGGAAACCCGCGCCGGCTGTTGAACCGGACGCCGTTGACGAAGAAGGCGTCCTGTACCCAGTCGCGCTGCCCGGACCTGTCGGCGAACAGCCGCATCCGGAGCGAGACGTCGAAGCCCGACCCGAGGACCGTCGGCTCAAAGTGCAGGCTGAGCAGGCACTCGCCCAGGTAGTTGTCCAGGCGGTGCCTCTGCGTCGCCTTGTACTGCTGCCACCGCGCGACAATCTCCTCGACCCGCAGCGTCCCCCGCCCGGTCACGCTGACCGTCTCGTAGAGACGCTGGCCCGTCTCGCCCCTCCGGACCGACACCACGACGAACGGCCCCTCGGCCGTGCAGGCCGCGGTCAACGCCCCGCCGGCCTCCTGAGCCGCCCGACCGGGCAGACGACGGCCGTCGAGAGCATCGAAGCAGGCGAGGTCGAGCCCGCCGTCCCGTGCGGCGCCAACCGTGAGGATCCCGGGCCGCTCGCGGGAGGCGCGCGTCCTCACGAGGAAGGCGACACTCGATGAGCCGCCGTCGATGAAGGCGGCGGCGGCCAGGGGGGCCTCCTCGGCGCGCAGCGACACCGGCGCCTTCTCCACCGGCGCGCTGGCAAAGCCCGGCCCCAGCGAGGCCGCCAGCGTCGCGTGCGATCGGCAGAAGCCCGATGCCTGCGCAGCCGTCGGCCCGGCAGACCAATACGTGTCGATCAGGGCGTCGCCGGTCTCGACGACCGCGTCCAGATACGCTCGCGCGTAGGCATCGGCCGCGGAGTCCTCGCCGGCGTCGACTTTGAGCAACACCGGCTTGCGGAGCTGCTCCCGGATCCATGTGGCCTCCTGGCGCCAGTCTGCTCCGCCGCCGACGCCGATCGCGTCCGCGTACGCGGTCACCCGCCGGGCCAGCCCGGGCTCGGCCGCGACGAACCCCGGCGGGAACACGACGGCCACCGAGAGCGTGGGCTTGACGGCCTTGAGCCGCAACACCAGCGCGACAAGCGTGAACTGCAGCCGGGCCAGGTCCTGGGGCGACGCGTCGACCTCGAGGATCGCGCCGCGAACGTGCGGGGTCTCCGTCGGCAGCGCCTCCACGACGTCCGTCACGCGGGCTTCGATGGCGGACTCCTGCTGGCGGCCGCTCGACGGGCCGTCGCCGACCAGTACCCGCAGGTGCAGGAGCACCGTGCGGGCGGCCGGCAGCAGTTCGGCCAACTGGAGCACGGCAGGGGAAACGTCCGACGCCGGTTCCGGGCTGCGGAAGTCCACGACCTGGACCGGGGCGACCACCGACGCCGCGTCGGGCCCGCCGCAGCGGTCCATGGAGGCGAGCGCCGCCCTGGGATCCAGGCGGTTCGAGATGGAGATGGCCAGCCTCGACGGTGGTTCGGCGTTCGCCGGGACCGGCCGGCAGATGCAGGCGATCGCGACCGGTGCAAAGGCGAGGCAGACGAGGCTACGTCGATGGCGCTGGCGACTCGGAGTTTGCTGGGCGATGGTCGCTGCCGAAGACATACGCTGGCTTCTCTCCACCCCGTGTCTTAAGAGCCGCCCTGTCCGAGCCGGGCCGACTCCTCGAGAATCCGATGGCGATCGCCGGAATTGTAGTTACAGAACGGCACCAGCCTGCCGTCGGTGGTGACGTACTTGATGATACAGCGGCGCACACGGCGCAAGTCGTAGTTCGCCGAGTCCATGAAGTGCATGCCGGCCACGAAGATGCCGTTGAACCCGCGCCGGAACCACCAGCGGCCCCGCCCGACGGACTTGTCTTCCCAGCCGTCCAGGCCGCGCATCAGGCGGAGGAACGTCAGGCCTCGAGGCGCTTGGTCGGCATGGAAGCAATCCGAGATCTGGTGCAGTTGGGCGAGGCCTGAAATCCGCCGTCGCAATGCGCCTGCGGCCTCCGGGACGTGCAGGGCGTCGGTCGCCATCAGGAACCGCTCGAGGTCGAGGAATGTCGTGAGACACGTGGGCGTGTTGTCCTCGTCGACGTGGAAATACGTCCCCACCGAGCAATAGGCGTCACACGCCGGGTTCTGCTGGACCTGCCCCCGCAGCCGGCTCACTCCCCTCGTCAGCAGCGTGAGCGCATTCAGCGGAAACCAGTCCTCTGGAAACCGCGTCAGGCCCGTCTGCCGGCCGAACTCGAGGGCCATGTCGGCGAGGTTGAACCGCGCGTGTTCCCCATGCGGAATGCCGACCCGGCCCGTCGCCGCCATGGGCTGGACGCTGATGCCTGTCACGTGGCGGCTGTGTTCGAGCGCGAATCGGAAGATGGGGCCGAGTTGATCGACGTTCACACCGGCGACGATGGTCGGCACCAACACGACGCGCAGGTTCGTCTGCGTCACGTTCGCGACGGCTTGGAGCTTCGAATCGAGCAGCCTGCGGCCGCGCAGTGTTTGATACACGCCATCGTCCATGCCATCGAACTGCAGGTAGAGCGTCTGCAGTCCCGCGTCCTCGCAACGGCGCGTGAAGTCCAGGCTGCCGAACATGCTGCCGTTTGTCGCGACCTGGATGTGGCTGAAGCCCATCTCCCTGGCCATCCGCACGATGGGGAGGAACTGCGGGTGCAGGGTGGGCTCTCCGCCCGAAAACTGGATGTGGTGGCACGGAACCGGCTGGCGTTCGGCCAACGCCGCCAGCATGCGGCGAACCGTCTCCAGATCCAGATAGTACGTCTCACCCTCCCGCACCTCCGCGAAGCAGACGGGGCAGGCAAGATTGCAGCGATTCGTCAGGTCGATGATCCCGAGCAGCGGCGCCTTGCCTTCGTCGTCGTCCTCCAGCGCTTCGGGTCGAATGGCCGAGGCGGCACCGAAGACGCGCTGATTCCACTCGTTCAGCTTGTGGTGCAGCCTGCTGTCGGAGAGCAGAATGTTCTCGGCCGGGCCGTGGCGCTCGCACAGCGTCTGCTGGTAGGTCTTGCCTTGACGCTCGACGACGACGGCCGGAACCCGTTCGCCGCAGGAGGGACAGACAGACGAGGACCGGCTCAGCAGGCTCTCTACAGACATCGTCTCCAATGGACAGGCAGAGGACGGGCGCCCGGAGTCAGGACAGAAACAGGCGCCCCAAACCGGAAACACGGCTTGCGACGCCCATGGTCACGCGGTATTATTACCTCCGTCGCGGGTGTTGTCAAAGGTGCCTGCAAAGCGTTTGCTTCGATTCGTGCACGGTGTCAGGCTGGCACCACCGGGTTGTTCCGCTGGCACATGACGAAGGTTGTCTGGTTCCTCCTCCTCTTCACGGCCACCAACGCCAGCGCGCTGCTCCTGTTCCCGTTGACGCTCGGCCGGTTCCTCCTCGCCACGGGCCTGTACGCCGGCGGCACGGCGCTCATGCTGGTGCTGCTGTTCCACCCGCGAAGCCGGTGGCTGGCTGCCGCGCAGTGCACCGTGTCCTGCGAGGCCGAGCCGTGCGTGGCGTTGACCTTCGACGACGGCCCGTCGGCCGATGTCACCCCGCGGGTGCTCGCGATCCTGCGCGAGAAGAACGTCAGAGCCACGTTCTTCCTGGTCGGCAGCCAGGTCGACCGGCATCCCGCGCTCGCCAGGGGCGTCTGCACAGAGGGACACACCGTCGGCAACCACACCTACTCCCACCCGTCGCTGTTCTGCTTCCTGACTCCTCGCCGGCTCCGCGACGAGATCGGACGCGCGCAGCAGGTGATCAGCCGGACCACGGGCGTGCGCCCCGCCTACTTCCGATCGCCGGTCGGCCTCAGGCACCCGCTTCTCGAACCGGCGCTTGAACAGGCTTCTCTCACGTTCGTCCTGTGGGCGCTCCGGACGTACGACACCCGGGCGTTGAAGCCCGATGCCCTCCGTCGCAGGATCCTGGACAAAGTTCAGCCCGGCTCGATCATCCTCCTGCACGACCGCTCCGGGCCCGGGTCCGAGGCGATGCTGGCCACGCTGCCCGGCGTCATCGATCGGCTGCGGGCGCGGGGGTACCGGTTCGTCACGCTGGAGCAGTCGCCTCCCACCACGCCGGGGCCGGGCGCCGCCGGCCCTGGCCTCCTATGAGGGTCTGCGCGATCATCCCGGCGTTCAACGAAGCCGACACCGTGGAGGCGGTCGTCGCCAGCGTCAAGCCGCACGTGGCAGACGTCATCGTCGTGGATGACGGGTCGAGCGACGGAACCGGGGCAATGGCCACGCGCGCCGGCGCGGCCTGTCTCCGCCTCGAGAGGAATCGCGGCAAGGGGTTCGCGCTCCGCCACGCCCTGGCCAGCATCGCCTGCCGCGACTACACGCATGTCCTGTTTCTGGACGCGGACGGGCAGCATCGTGCTGAGGACATTCCGCGGCTCGTGGAGCAGGGGCGGGCGACGGGAGCCGACCTGGTGATCGGCGCGCGCACCTTCGACAGGGAGAGCATGCCGGCCTCGAGGCATTTCTCGAACACCGTCGGCAGCGGCCTCGCCTCGCGCCTCGTCGGGCAGCCCATCAGGGACAGCCAGAGCGGGTTCCGGCTGGTCAGACTCGAGCGGCTGCGCGGTCTCCGTCTGCGGGCGTGCCGATACGAGTTCGAGATGGAGGTCCTGATCAAAGTGTGTGCGAACGGGGGCCGCGTGACCCACGCGCCGGTGGCGCTGGTCTATGATGGTGGCCGCGCCCGGTCCAAGATGCATCCGATTCGCGATACGGTCCGCATATGTTTGTGGTCGCTGGCATACCGGTATCTGGGGGCTTGAGCCGGCTCGCGCGCTGGCACCTCGGCGGCGCGGCTGTGGCTCTCGCCGTCGCCGGACCCTCGTGGGCGGCCCCGGGCCAGCAACCGGGGGCGGCCCCCGCGTCGCGAGCGCTGTTCGACCAGGTATGGAAGGGCGCGGCCGAGGCCCAGACCCGCCATGCGACGGCGTGCGGCACCTTGACCGAGACCCGGCGGTCGCCGCTGCTGGCGCGGCCGCTCGTCCTGCAGGGGACATTCTGCGTCGGCGGCCCCGACAAGTTCCGCCTGGAGTACGCCGAACCGAATCCGTTCCTGGTCATCTACAACAACGGGGCCCTCAACGTGTCCACTGACGGCGGAAAGCGGACGGACGCCTTCGACGTCGGGGACGCGGTGACGAGAGCTCAGGGGTACTTCAGCGGCCCTCGCGCGCTGCAGAATCTCGAGCGCGACTTCGCCATCAACGTGACGGAGACCGCCGACGGGTACGCGCTCGAACTCTCACCGGTTGCGGGACGATTCGCACGACGGCTCACCCGCGTGGTCGTCGGCCTGGGCAAGGGCGGCTTCCTGCCCCGCCGCATCGTGATCAGCGGGAAGAGCGGTGTCACAAGCACGTTCGACATCCGTATTGACACGCTCGACCTCCGCGTCGATCCCTCCCTCTTCCGGGCCTATCGTGTGCGCCCGCCGCGCGAACCGGCGGCCAGGCCGGCAGGGAACGATGAAGCGAGACATTGAGGCGGCGTTGCCCCACAGGGACCCGTTCCTGTGGATCGACCGCATCGTCCTGCTCGAACCGGGCACCCGATGCGTTGCCGCGAAGTACGTCGATCCTTCGGAGCCGTTCTTCGGCGGGCACTTCCCCGGGGATCCGATCCTCCCGGGTGTGTTCCTGGTCGAGGCGTCTGCACAGACCGCAGGGGTGATGCTGGCGGCCGGCGCGCGCGACCAGGGCACCCAGAAGCGTCTCGGCGGCATCAGCCGGTTCAAGTTCTTCAAACCCGTCCGCCCCGGGGTCACCTTCGAGGTCGACGCGCGCGTGCTCGTCGAACGGGACGGCGTGGCGTTGGTCTCAGCGTCGGTCACGGTTGACGACGAGGTAGTCGCGTCTGGCGAGCTCACCGTGGTGTCGAGATGAGCAGACAGGCCGGAGCGCCGGACGAGGAGCGCCCGGGCCTGCGCGGCATGGTGCGCCAGTTGCTGCGCGAACGCCTGGACCCTGGGCGTGGCGCGGCGGCGGTCTTCCTTGGAGTGACGCTCGGGATCGTGCCGATCTACGGCCTGCAGTCGCTCGTGGCCCTGGCGCTCGCGTCGCTCTTTGGCCTGAATCGGCCCCTGACCTTCGCTGCGACGTTCATCAACAACCCAGTTCTGCAACCGCTCCTGGTCATCGGGTCGCTGCAACTCGGGCATCTCGCGACACGCGGGTCGGCGGTGTCCCTCTCGCCCGCGGCGCTTGCCGCGTCCGGGCTCGGCGTCCACCTGCTGCCGCTCTTCGTCGGAAGCGTCATTCTCTCGGCGGTGGTCGGCGGAACCGCAGCCGCCGTCACGTACGTGTGGCTGGCGTACCGCAGGCACGAGGACGCCGCTGAGCGAAGCTGGCGAGCGGAGATAGACAGGCTATTTCAGGCAGCCCCGCGTCGCGGCCGGCGCTTCGTCCATTGGAAGATCCGGCTCGACCGCATCTTCTGGCAGCTCGCCCGGGAAGACCTCGGCGTCGGACCCGCCGTGGATCTGGGCTGCGGCTATGGGACGGCACTCGCGGTGTTGACGTTGAAGGACCCGGCCCGGGAACTGCACGGATGCGATCTGGATGCGGCACGCGTGGGGACGGCCGGTCTGGCGCTGGACCGCCCGGGTGTGCACTTGTCGGTGGGCGATGTCCGGACGTTTCCCCTGCCCGGCGCCGGGCTCATCCTCATCCTCGACGTGCTGCAGTATCTCGAGGCCGCCGAACAGGCCGCCTTGCTGAGACGATGCGCGGCGGCGCTGCAGCCCGGCGGCCGTTTGATCGTCCGTCTGCCGGACACGACACGCGGGTTCCACGGGTGGATGACACGCTCGCTCGATCGGATCATCTTCTGGGTCGGCCGGGCCAGGGTCCGTCCCGCGTACCAAACCGTCGAATCCTACGAGCGGCTGCTGGCCGAAGCGGGGATGACGGTCGCCGTGCGGCGCTCCCGCAACCGGCTGCCGCTGGCGCACGTCGTCATCGCGGTGACGAAGCCGAGGTGAGCGCGTGATCCACCGGATGCTCGACAGGCTCGCGTCCATCACCCTGAGGTATCCCGTCTCGGTCCTCCTGGCGGTCGCGGCCATCACGGCGCTGCTCGTCCTGAACACGCGCCATCTGCAAATGCGCACCGACCTCAGCGACATGCTTGGAGACGGGTCGCCAGCGGCGCAGGCGCTGCGGGAGTATCTGCGGGAATTCGGCTACGGGAATCGGCTGTTTCTCGTGGTCGAGGCGCCGGGGGCGGCCGAGTTGGACGCGGAACGCATGGAGTCGGTCGCGAACCGGCTCGTTCGCGAGATGACGGACAGCGGTCTGTTCACCTACGCCAGGGCCGGGCTCTCCGACACCGAACTGCTTGGAATGGCCGCTTTCTTCGTGGACCATTTCCCGTCCTTCGCGGACCCCGCCAAACGCCAGATGCTGATTGACCGCGTGAGCCCGTCAGGCGTTCGCGCGCGCGTCCGGACGTCTTCGACCGGCCTGCTGAACCCGTTCTCCACGATGGGACCCGCGTACTTCGCCCTCGATCCGCTCGGCCTGGCCGAGTTCACGACCCAGTCAGTCGGGGCGGCCGGAGATTTCGCGGCCTTCGATCTCGAGTGGGGCAGCGGGGGGCGGTTCTTCAGCCGGGATCACCGCTCATTGCTCATTGTCGCGGAGCCTGCGCTCCCCGCGTCGGACTACGACTTCGCCGTGAAGCTGATGGCCTGGCTTCGCCCCCGGATCGACGAGGCGCCGGGACGGGACGGCGAAGGTGACGGGTCGCTGCGCGTGACGCCTGTCGGCGCTCACGCCTATGCCGAGCAGGGTCGCAGCCTGATCCAGCGCGACATCCGGGTCGCGTCGTCCGTGTCGGTGGCGCTGAACCTGCTTCTGTGCGTCGCCGTCTACAGGTGGCTGCCGGCGCTGCTGCTCACGGTGCTGCCCACCGGCCTCGCCATCCTGTGGACGACCGGGGTGATCAGCACCTATCCGGGCGAGATCAACCTGATCAGCCTCGGGTTCATCGCCATCATCGTGGGACTCGGGGACGACCAGGCCACGTACTTCTTCTCCCGGGTGCCCGAGGAGGCCGCCGCGGGCCGGTCGCTCTCCGAGGCGATCCGGACGACCTACGTCACGACCGGGAAAAGCGTGGTCTTCTGCATCCTGACCACGAGCACGTCCACGATTGCGCTCGCGATGGCCGGCTTCAAGGGTCTCGCCGATCTCGGCATGCTGCTGTCGGTCGGCCTCCTGATGCTGCTCGTTCATACGCTCGTCACGGTGCCGGCGCTGATGCGCCTGATGTGGAGCGCCTTCCCCGTGCGGGTGAGCGGCGAGCCGTTTCGCATCCTGCCCGGCGTGGCCCTGGCGGCCGCCGACCTGGTAACGCGATTCCCCCGGGCGGTGTTGATTGGCGGCGCCGCGTTGCTGCTCGCTCTCGGCGCGGCGATTCCGTCCATCCAGGTGTCGGACTCACTCGAAGGCATCACCAGGCGCGACGACCCGGCATCGGCCGGACAGCGCCTCCTCGCGACACGATTCGGGCTCGAAGGCGCGCCGACGGTGCTGATCGTCAGGGGCAACGAAGAGGAGGTGCTGGAGGGCACGGGGCGGATCCGCGCGGCGCTCGAGCCGCTCGTGCGCCGCGGCGAGGTTCATGCGGTGGTCGCGCCGGCCGACATCGTGCCGTCGCGCGCAACGCAGCACCGGCGGCAGGAGGCCCTGGCGGGCCTCGACTTCAACGCCGCGGCCGCGGCGCTTGAGCAGGCCGTGGGCGAGACCGGCCTCGACCCGGCGGCCTTTCAGCCCGCCGTTGGGAGGCTCAGGCGCTGGGCGTCCGGGGCCATGCCCCCCGTGAGCCTCGAGGCCGCCCGGCGAGCGCTGCCCCCTGGACTGCTCGATACCAGCGTCCGCAAACTGGCGGACGGACGGTATCTCGGGGCCGTGACCCTCTACTCCAGCAACCCGGATGCGACGGTCAGTTTGTCAGCGTCCGACCTGGCCGCCGTGCGCGCGGAGGCCGGGCCGTTTGTGACGTTCTCCTACGATTCGGTCGGCGCGGACATTCAGGCGCGGCTCGTCCGGGACAGCCGCACGGCGGCGTTGTGGACGACGGCCGGTGTCGTGCTGATCGTGTCGGCGCTCTTCCGCAAGGCTCGCGTGATCGCGCTCGTGCTCGTGCCGATCGTCTACGGCGCGGTGGCGACGGTCGGCGCGCTGGCGCTGGCTGGCCATCGGTTCAGCGGGATGGCGTTCGCCGCGTTTCCGCTCATTGTCGGTATCGGGATCGACAACAGCATTCACCTGGTGCGGCGCCATCTCGATGCGCCGCATTCGAGCCCGCGCCAGCTGCTGGCGGCGTCCGGAGCGGCCATCATCCAGACGAACCTGACGACCATGCTCGGATTCGGCGCCTTGATGTCGGCGACGTTTCAGCCGCTTGCAGAGCTTGGCATGGTGACCGCCGTCGGCATGGGGTTCACTCTGCTCGCGACGATTCTGCTGATTCCAGCGATCGTGGCGCGGCGGTCCCGTCCGCAGAGCCTGCCTCGATCCGGTCTGTGAGCGCGCACCGAGTGAGGTAAGTCTCGGGGTCCATGAGCCGCTGCGTGCGCCCGAGTATCCTGGCGAGGCGGGGAACGTCGCGGAGCCGCACGTTCGGCAGCCACTTCCACCAGGGCTTCTGTCCCTGCAGGTAGAGGACGGATCTCCGCCACGTCTCGCAGTAGAGCTCGAAGAAGCGCCGGATC
>Ga0209254_10000357_pt1 | contig 35664 bp, 28 predicted proteins | sample FrelakmetDIP11DI_FD_187148 | JGI IMG/M metagenome (GOLD analysis project Ga0209254, IMG submission 187148) | Freshwater lake sediment microbial communities from the University of Notre Dame, USA, for methane emissions studies - DIP11 DI (SPAdes)... | ecosystem: Environmental > Aquatic >... | reverse complement strand
CATCACCTCGGACTCGTTGGCGCGCGGCCGGCGCTTGTCGATGATCGCGAGGTCCGCGTCGTCGAGGCGCTTGGCGATCGCGCGGGCGCGCACCACGCCACCCACGTCGGGCGACACCACCACGAGGTCGTCGTACTTCTGCTTCCAGACGTCGCCGAGCAGCACCGGCGAGGCGTAGACGTTGTCCACGGGAATGTCGAAGAATCCCTGAATCTGGTCGGAGTGCAGGTCCACCGTCAGCAGGCGGTGGACGCCCGCCCCGACGAGCATGTTGGCCACGACCTTGGCGGTGATCGCGACGCGCGTGGCCCGCGGGCGGCGGTCCTGCCGCGCGTAGCCGAAGTACGGCACGACCGCGGTGACGCGACCCGCCGAGGCCCGGCGGCAGGCGTCCACCATCACCAGCAGCTCCATCAGGTGGTCGTTGGCCGGCGGGCTCGTGGACTGCACGACGAACACGTCGCGGCCGCGCACGTTCTCCATGATCTCGACGGTCACCTCGCCGTCGCTGAAGCGGCCGACGTGGGCCCGCCCGAGCGGCACCTGCAGGGAGCGCGCGATGTCCAGCGCGAGCTGGGGGTTCGCACTGCCGCTGAACACTGCGATCGTCGGGCTGTCCATCAGGGGACATTCTCCGTATTCCGTCCGGAAAAGGGAGAATGTCCCCTATTTCCGGCTCAGCCATACTGGCTGGGGTGGAAGGATTCGAACCTCCGAATGGCGGGATCAAAACCCGCTGCCTTACCGCTTGGCGACACCCCAGCGAACTCGTCAGCGGCCGTGCCCCGGTCGGTCTCGCTCGAGCCGGCTGCGCGCGGCGAGCGGCGAGCGGTTGAGGCCGCGCACCACGTAGCCCGTCCAGCGGCTCGGGAGCTCGTCAAGCGCCGCCCGGGCGCTCGCCTCGTCCGGCATGGCCGCGAACACGCACGACCCGGTGCCGGTGAGCCGCGCCGGCGCGATCCGCTCGAGCCAGTCGAGCACCGCTGCCACCGCGGGAAAGCGCTGCCGGACGACCGGCTCGCAGTCGTTCCGCCCGCCCATCGTCAGGAAACCGCGAATTGTGATTACGGGGCTATCCCTTGTCAATTCAGGGGCCCCGAAGATCGCGGCCGTCGACACCGCTGCATCGGGCCGGATGACGAGGTACACGGGCTCGGGGGGATCGAACGGCGTGAGCCGTTCGCCCACCCCCTCCGCCCAGGCCGAATGTCCGTGCACGAACACCGGGACGTCCGCACCCAGGCCGAGGCCGAGCGTCGCAAGCTCCCCAGCGTCGAGGCCGCAACCCCAGAGCTGGTTGAGCGCCACCAGCACGGTGGCGGCGTCCGAGCTCCCGCCGCCGAGCCCGCCCTGCATCGGGATGCGCTTTTCGACCTCGATCGCCACGCCGGGCGACCCCGGCCGCCGTCGCGCGAGCAGCCGCGCGGCCCGCACCGAGAGGTCCTGCTCGGCCGGTACGCCCGGCACCTCGCCCACGCGCTCGACCACACCCGGCGGCCGCCGCCAGAACCGGAACTCGTCGCACAGGTCGATGAACTGGAAGGCGGTCTGCAGCAGGTGGTAGCCGTCGGGACGTCGCCCCACCACGTGCAGGAACAGGTTCAGCTTGGCGGGTGCCGGCCAGGGCTCGGGACCGCCCAGCCGCTCCTCGGGCGCGGTCATGGGCCGGGCTCCCCGGGCGGCAGGGTCCAGGCATCCACGACGACCCTGACGCGCACCGCACCGCGGCTGGCCGTGAACCGCTGCGGCAGCGACAGGCCGGCCTCCGTCGTGAAGGCGTCGTAGCCGATCCGCCAGCCCGACTGCTCGATTGTCCGCCAGGGCGCGGCGCCCGCATCCGCGACGGCGGCGGTCTCGCCCGGGGCAGGCAGGCCGAGCATCCAGTAGCGCAGACTGATCCATGGCAGATCGGCGCCGAGCCGTGCCTGCAGCTCGGCGCGCGCGGCCTCGGTATCCACGCTGCGGCCGGCGGCGTCGGCCACCGACAGGCCTGCGGGGCTCGCGACGACCTGTAGCGCGCCCACGCCGAGCGGACCGCGCAGGTCCAGCCGGGTGGTCTCCTCGCGCTGCTCCCAGATGAAGGCGCCGCTGCCGCCCTCGCCGTCGGCGGCAAGGGCGAGACGGCCGCTCGCGCTCCAGTTCTGGAGCGTCGCCGGATCCGGCCTCGCCACGGGCCCCGTCGCGCGCGGCGTCGCCGCGCAACCCATGAGGGCCAGCAGGGCGAGCAGGCCGATCGGGAGGAGCCTCACGGCCCGGCCTGCTGCAGGCGCTCCTTGATCCGCGGATCGTCGGGCCGCCGCTCGAGCGCCTGCTGCCAGGTCCGGCGGGCGGCGGCCCGGTCGCCGAGCGCCCACTGCACGTCGCCGAGATGCAGGTCGATCTCCAGGTCCTGCCCAAGGTCGCCCGCCCGCTCGAGGTACGGCAGGGCCTCCCGGGGGCGGCCCTGGCGGAACCGGACCCAGCCCATGCTGTCGAGCACGGCAGCGCTGTCGGGCGTCTGCTCGAGCGCCGCGCTCACCAGTGCGGCCGCCTCCTCGAGCTGCCGGTTGTTATCGGCCAGGGTGTAGCCGAGCGCGTTCTGCAGCACGGCGTCGCCCGGCCGCTGCTCCAGCAGCCGGCGCAGGTCGCGGATGGCCGCGTCGGTCTTGCCGGCCCGCTCGTAGGCGAAGACGCGGGCCATGCGCAGGTCCACGGAATCGGGGTACTGGGCGATGCCCGACTCGAGGATCGACAGGGCGCGGTCCGTGTCGCCGAGGCCGCTGGCCAGGCCCGCCCGGGCCGCGACGACGTCGGGACCACGCTGCGGTTGGCCGCGCGCGAACTCCTCGAGGTGCGCGAGCCCCGCGTCGAGCCCCGCCTGCTCCGCGCGGATGCGCGCGACGCGCGCCTGCGCCTGGAGCGCGAATTCCCCACCGGCCACCTTCGTGTAGTAGCGCAGCGCACGCTCGGGATCCTCGCGGCGATCGGCGATCGAGCCGAGGAAATACAGCGCTTCGTAGGACTGGACGCCCGTCGACAGCAGCTGCTCGAAACGAGTCGTCGCAGCCGCGAGATCGCCGCGCTGCAGGTCGAGCACGCCCAGGCCACGGACCGCGCCCGGGACCACCGTGCTGCCCGACGCGTATGGCGTGAGCACGGCGCGGGCCTCCTGGTCGCGACCCGTGCTCGCGAGCAGCATCGCGTACTCCAGGTGCGTCGCGACGTCGGCCTCCGGCGCGAGCACGAGATCGCGGCAGGCCTCGAGCCCGGCCTCTTCCTGCCCCGTGGCGATCAGCGAGCGGGCGAGCAGCATCCGGGCGGGCACCCAGTAGGGCGCGATCGCCGTGGATCGGCGTGCGCTCTCGAGCGCGAGGCCGAAGTTCTCCGAGTTCAGGGCCGCGGCGCCGAGCGCGTAGTGACCCTCGGCGACCGACGGATGCCGCGCGACGAGGCGACGGAACAGCTCGGTCACGTCCGGCGCCGTCCCGTGGTCGGCCAGTACGGGCAAGAGCGCCAGGAAGCCCGCGGCCGGGCTCACGTAGCCTGTCTCGAGCAGCGGCGCGAGGTGCGCTTCTGCCGCATCGAGGCGATGCAGCTCGAGCGCCGACACGCCCGCGTAGCGTCGCGCCTGCTCGCTGGTCGGGTTGAGCGCCAGCCACCGCTCGGCGGTGGCGAGCGCCTCGCCGAACTGCGAATTGTCGAACGCCACCTGGGCAGCCTGCTCCGCGACCGCCTCGTCGTCCGACGCCTCCGCAGCGCGGCGATAGGCACGCGCGGCTTCCGGCAGCTCGTTGCGCTCGAGGGCGGCGTCGCCGTCGGCGAGCAGGGACTCCGGGTCGGCGGCCGGCGCCTCGCTGCCGGCGCGACCGCCCGGCGTGGTCGCGCACGCGGCGAGCAGGAGCAGCGCCGCGGCCGCAAGCAGGGTACGGGCGCTCGAAAGGGGGGTCGGCATGGCCCGCGCACTATAACGGAAGCCCGGCCACGCTTGTGTTGCACCCGGCCATCACCCAGAATTTCCCGATTTACGCGCCTGGCAGCCTGATGTCCCTCGTCGTCGTCGGCATCAATCACCGCACCGCACCGGTCGAAGTGCGCGAGCGCGTGGTGTTCGAGGCGGCGCGTGTGCCCGACGCGTTGCGCGAGCTGGCCACCCTCGATTCGGTCGAGGAGGCCGTGATCGTCTCGACCTGCAACCGCACCGAGATCTACTGCGTCACGCAGTCCGGCGAGGCGACGCTCGCCGACTGGCTGCAGCGGTATCACGGGCTCGGCTCGAGCATCCGCCACTGCCTCTACCACCACGACGACATGCGCGCCGTCGCCCACGTGTTCGGCGTGGCCTCGGGCCTCGACTCCATGGTGCTCGGCGAGCCGCAGATCCTCGGCCAGCTCAAGGACGCCTACCGCGCGGCCAAGGAGGCCGGCACGACCGGCCCGATGCTGAATCGCCTGTTCCAGTCGGCTTTCTCGGTGGCGAAGCGCGTGCGCACCGAGACCGAGATCGGCGCCAACGCCGTGTCGGTGGCCTCGGCCGCCGTGGCGATGGCCAGGACCGTGTTTGCGAGCTTCGAGAACCGCACGGCCCTGATGGTGGGCGCCGGCGAGACGATTGCGCTCGCGGCGCGCCACCTGCACGCCGACGGCCTGCGCCGCATGATCGTCGCGAACCGGAGCCTGGAGCGCGCGCGCGAACTCGCCGCCGAGTTCCAGGGCTTCGCGATCGGGCTCGACGACATCGGCGTCCATCTGCGCGAAGCCGACATCGTCGTGGCCTCCACCGCGAGCCCGAACGCGATCATCACGCGCGAGATGACCAGGCAGGCGCTGCGCGCCCGCAAGCGCCGCCCCATCTTCATGGTGGACATCGCGGTGCCGCGCGACATCGAGCCCGCGGTCGCCGAACTCGAGGACGTGTACCTCTTCACGGTGGACGACCTGCAGTCCGTCGTGAACGAGAACATGGAGAACCGCCGGCAGGCGGCCCGCCAGGCGGACGGGATGATCGCCACGGAGGTGGACCGCTTCGAACTGCAGCTGCGCACGATCAGCGCGGGGCCGACGATCCGCCGTTTGCGCGACGAGGCCGAGCACGTTCGCCAGCACACGCTCGAGCAGGCGCGGCGCATGCTGGCCGCCGGCCGCAGCGCGGACGAGGTGATGGAATTCCTGTCCGCGACGCTCACCAACCGGCTGATCCACGCGCCCAGCCAGCGGCTGCGCGAGGCGGCCGAGAGCGGCGACGAACGCATCATCGGAGCGATCGCCGAGATCTACCGGCTCGACCGCGACGGATGAAGGACTCCGTCCGTCGGCGGCTCGAGCAGGCGACCGATCGCTTCGAGGAGGTGGGCAGGATGCTCGCCGATCCCGAGGTGATCGGCCGGACCGACCGCTTCCGCGACCTGTCCGTCGAGTACGCGCGGCTCGAGCCCGTCGCGGCCCGCTTCCGCAACTTCAGCGGCCTCGAAGGCGAGCGCGCAGCGGCCCAGGAGATGGCGCGCGGCGGCGACGTGGAGATGCGGACGCTGGCCGAGGAAGAGCTGCACGCGCTCGACGCGCGCCTCGAGGCCGAGGCGCTCGCGCTCACGAAGCTCCTGATCCCGAAGGACGCGCTCGACGACAGCAACATCTTCCTCGAGATCCGCGCCGGCACCGGCGGCGACGAGGCGGCGATCTTCGCGGGCGACCTGTTCCGCATGTACGCGCGCTACGCCGAGCGGCAGGGCTGGAAGGTCGAGGCGATGCGCGAGAGCCCGGGCGAGCACGGCGGCTACAAGGAGATCATCAGCCGCGTGGTCGGCCACGGCGCGTACTCGCGCCTCAAGTTTGAGTCGGGCACTCACCGCGTGCAGCGCGTGCCCGCGACCGAGGCGCAGGGCCGCATCCACACCTCGGCCTGCACGGTCGCGATCCTGCCCGAACTCGACGAGGTCGAGAGCGTCGCGCTCAACCCCGCCGAGCTGCGCATCGATACCTACCGCGCCTCCGGTGCGGGCGGCCAGCACGTCAACAAGACCGACTCCGCGATCCGCATCACGCACCTGCCGACCGGCATCGTGGTCGAGTGCCAGGACGAGCGCTCGCAGCACAAGAACCGCTCGCGCGCCATGTCGCTGCTGCGTGCGAAGCTGCTCGAGACCGAGCAGCAGAAGCAGGCCGCGCAGCAGGCGCAGGAGCGCCGCCTGCAGGTGGGCTCGGGCGACCGCTCCGAGCGCATCCGCACCTACAACTATCCGCAGGGCCGCGTGACCGACCACCGCATCAACCTGACGCTCTACCAGCTGCCCGCGATCCTGGACGGCGCGCTCGACGAGGTGATCGGTCCACTGCAGCAGGAGTGGCAGGCCGAGCAGCTCGCCGCGCTCGACTGACGGGCGCCCCGCCCCGCATGGCCACCGAGATCCGCGCACTGCTCGACGAAGGCGCCGTGCGCCTCGCGCGCGTCGCGGACGCCCCGCGCCGCGAGGCCGAGCTGCTGCTCGGCGCCGCGCTCGGCCGCCCGCGTGCGTGGCTGCTCGCGCACGGGGAGGAACGCGTACTCGACTGCGAGGCCACCGACCGCTACGAGGCCTGCGTCACGCGCCGCGCGCTGGGCGAACCCGTCGCCTACCTGCTCGGGGAGAAGGAGTTCTGGTCGCTGCCGCTCGCCGTCGGGCCCGGCGTGCTGATCCCGCGGCCCGAGACCGAGCTGCTGGTCGAGCGCGCGCTGGCGCACCTGCCCGCCGACCGGCAATGCCAGGTGCTCGACCTCGCCACGGGCAGCGGCGCCGTTGCGCTCGCGATCGCGACCGAGCGGCCCCGCTGCCGGGTCGTCGCCACCGACCTGTCGGACGCGGCGGTGGGCATGGCGCGGGGCAACGCCGCGCGCCTCGCCCTCGCCGCACGGGTCGAGATCGTCGCGGGCCCGTGGTTCGAGCCTGCCGCGGGGCGCGTGTTCGACGTCATCGCATGCAACCCGCCCTACATCGCGTCCGACGACCCGCGCGTGGAGCCCGCGGTGCGACGCTTCGAGCCGCCCGATGCGCTGTTCGCCGGACCCACGGGGCTCGAGGCGCTGCGTCTCGTCGTGACGGGCGCGCCGCGGCACCTCGTGCCCGGCGGCTGGCTCGCGGTCGAGCACGGCGATGCCCAGGGAGAGTCCGTGCGCGGACTGTTCGCAGCGGCCGGCTTCGAGGGTGTGCGGACGCATCGCGACCTCGCGGGTCGCGACCGCTGCACCGAGGGCCGCATGGCCGAGGGCTCCGAACGACGGGCTCAGGTTCCTACTGCCACCGCTTGAGCCGCCCGAGCCCACTGGCGAAGAAATTGGCCGCGAACTTCGGGAAGCCCTTTTCCCGCAGTTTCTCCACGACCCGGACCTGCATTTCCTCCAGGGACATGTCTGGATTCACGAAGGCCCCGTCGACGTAGCAGTAGCTGCAGTATTCCCTGCTCGAGGTGCCGTCCGCATCTGTTCCGCCGCCTTTCGGATCGACCTTGAGGGGCATGCCGCAACTCTGACACTTGCTGCTCGCCGCCATTTCGCACTCCGCTTCCAGTGGGGTCCACAGCGATCAGGTCGTGCCGGCATCAGACAGGCCATACGGCGTGCCGATTGCGCCCAAGTACCAGACGATCCCCGCCCGTCGTATCAATGTGAAGGATAACTCCGCTCCCACGCTTCTCTCGACGACCCGTGGTCGCAAGGTGCTCGCACGCACCGAAACCTGGAGCGAGGGGCTACGTCGCTGTTTCGGCAGAAAAGTACCTCTGGCCAATTTGAAGGAGTTCCTGAGCATCTTTCAGAAGCAAGAGGTAGGGCAACGGAAGGCCCGCTACTACGTGACCTAGAAGATACCTTGTGGCGCGACTGGCCTCCCGTGCATGGGGAGGCACTTCCATTCCCTCGGGATGCGAGGCCTCCAACTCGTTTGCCACACGACGAATCAGCTTCTCACGAGTAAGTGAAAACGGCACAAGCCCTCGTTCGGCTGGCAGGACTCCAACGACAGTTCGTGAATCGAGCCACTGCGTAAATGTGCATCGCTTCACTCCTTGATCACGGAAAAGCTCAGCGATTGGCATGTCGATGCCTGGAGCCCAGTAGGCGTAAAACGCGACTTCAAGTCCAGTCTGCCCCGTCCGTTTGAACTTTGCGGTTACCTCGAAATCTCCGCGGTCCCGTGTTCTGTCGAGTAATCCCGTAATTTCACCCTGGCTGGCGTAGGTGACAACTCCATCAACGAAGAGGCAGTACACATGCTCGCGCGTTCGGAGCGTATTTGAAGCCTTTCGTGAGGGGCTGCAAGCCTTGAACCTGACTGAGCGAGCGAACGCGGGCGCCTCCTTTGTGACTAGAGTCCTGGCGTCAGCCCAGACCCTTAGTGTGTGGGCCAGATCCAGTAGCGACACATGATCGTAGGTGTTTACCGCCACCTCAAAATGACGTCGTAGGCGTTCAAACTGCAGCGAGACTGCGCCAGTGCACCAACCGAAACGGCGAGTCTGCAGAACATGACGATTCACCAGCTTGTGGCCATGGCGATCCACGCATTGAGTGGTCGACGTCTACCCGTAATGCCGCTGTCTTGCCGCATAAGGGGGTTGGTCCGTCGGTAAGCTGTTGCCTGTACTCAGCATCGGCCTTTTTCGTGCGTCAATTTGTGACTGGCGGAGACTGGCATGGACGCCAGGCCCCGCGTGCCCGAAAAGGTCCGCGGTGAGCTGCGCAGGCGCCACTGCCGCGGCCGCACCGTGCACGACCTGCCCGGCCGACCGCGCCTCAGCTCCCGGCGGACTCCTCCCCGAGGCGCCTGCGCTGCAGCTTGCCCGCCGCGTTCCGCGGCAGCGAGTCCACGTACCTGAACTCGCGCGGCTGCTTGAACCCCGCCAGCCGGCCGCGGCAGTGCCGCTGCAGCGCCCCGGCATCCGGGACCGCGCCCGGCGCAGCAACGATCCAGGCGACCACGCGCGCACCGAGGTCAGGGTCGGGGATTCCCGCCACGGCGGCGTCGGCCACCGCAGGGTGCTCCAGCAGGGCAGCCTCCACCTCGGACGGGTACACGTTCTCGCCGCCGGACACGATCAGGTCGTCGCGCCGGTCGAGCACCTGCAGGCCGCCCGCCGCGTCGAGGCAGCCGACGTCGCCCGTGTACAGCCAGCCGTCGCGCAGCGCGCGCGACGTGGCCTCCGGGTTGTGCAGGTAGCCCCGCATGACGGTCGGCCCGCGCACCGCGATCTCGCCCGGCGTGCCGGGCGGCGCGACGCGGCCGTCGTACAGGATGCGCACCTCCGTGCCGTGCAACGGCCGCATCGGCGACGGACGCTTCGCACCCGGGGCCGGCGGCACCGCGGTCGCAACCTGCGAGGTCGCCTCGGTGAGCCCGTAGGTGGGACACACGGGATAGCCGGCGGCCAGCGCACGCGCGAGCAGCTCCGGCGCGGCGGCCGCCCCGCCGAGGAGCAGCACGCGCAGCCCCGGCGGCGCGCGGCGTCCGGCGCGATGCGCGAGCAGCCGCGACAGCATGGTCGGGACCAGCGACACGCCGGCGACGTCGCCGGCGTCGAGCGCATCGCTGAGTGCGGCGGGGTCGAAGCGCGGCTGCAGCCGCACCGCGCCCCCGAACAACACGCTGCGCAGCAGCATGGACAGGCCGCCGACGTGGAAGAGCGGCAGGCACGCAAGCCAGCGCTCGCGGACCGCCGGCCCGAGCCGTTCCTCGGCGGCGAGCGCACTGGCCTCGAAGTTACGCCAGCCCAGGCAGGCGCCCCTGGCACGACCCGAGGTGCCAGAGGTGTAGAGCACCGCGATCGTCGTGCCGGGATCGCCCGGCGCGAGCTCGGGCGGGCCGCGCGGCGCGGGCAGCGCGTCGGTAAGCGGCGCCGCCTCGGCCCGCAGCGACGGCAGCCTCGTCCCGAGCTCGACGAGGCGGGCATCGCCTACTGCGCCGAGCACGAGGCCCGACCGCGCGTCCGCAAGCTGTTGTGCCAGCTCACCGGTCGTCAGCCTCAGGTTGAGCGGCAGTGCCGTCCGGCCGGCGAGCGTGATGCCGTGGAACCAAGCAGCGAACTCCGCACCGTCGAGCAGCAGGCCGACCGGGGCCGCCTCCGGCGCCGCCGGGCGCACGTGCGCGGCGACGCGCAGCGCGCGGTCGGCGAGTTCCGCGAAGCTCCACGTGACCTGCCGGGTCTCGAGCGCCGGCGCATCGGGCGTCTGCGCCGCGCGCCAGAGCAGGTCGCGGCGCGCGGTCACGCGGCGATCCCGAGCCCGGGCTCGCCGGCGATTTCGGCGAACCCGGCGCGGCACGCGACCGGCGCGGCGACGTCCGACTCGAACAGTCCGGCGGTGACCAGGCCGTGGACGCCCGCCGCATCGCCCCACGCGGCCGCGCAGTGCAGCGCGTGGCGCGCGCCCACCGCAGTCTCGAACGCATGCGTGAAGATCACCTCGACGCCGGCTTGCCGCGCCCTTGCGGCGATCCCGAGCGCGGCGGCCGGCCCTCCGAGAGTGGCCGGCTTCAGAACCACCACGTCCACCGCGGCGGCCTCGAGCAGGCGTCGCGCGCCCTCCTCCGTCGCCACCGACTCGTCCGCGGCGAGGCGCACCGCGACGCGGCCGCGCAGCGCGGCGAGGCCTTCGATGTCGCCGGCGGCGAGCGGCTGCTCCACGTAGTCGAAGCGGAACTCCGCGAGCGCCTCGAGCGCCTGGCGCGCCGCGAGCCGCGTCCAGGCGCCGTTCGCGTCGCCGCGCAGCGCGACTTCGGCACCGAGACCGTCGCGTGCGGCTCGCGCCCGCTCGACGTCCTCGGCGAGCGACGCTGCCCCGAGCTTGAGCTTCGCCGCGCGATGGCCTGCGGCCCGTGCGCGCGCGGCCTCCTCGCGCAACGCCTCGGGCTCGCGCGCGACCAGGAGCGCGCTCACCGGCACGCGCCGCAGCGGCGCTCCGTGCATCGGACCCGAGCAGGCGGCGAGGTGATCGACCAGCGGACGCCCGGCGCGGCGCGCGGCGAGGTCCCACAGCGCGCCCTGCACCGCGGCGCGCGCGGTCGGCGCGTCGCGCATGCACCCGGCCAGCGCGGCCGTCCACTCGCCGGGCTCGAGATCCGCCCCGCAGAGCAGCGTCGCCGCCTCGCGCAGCGCCGCGAGGGCAGCGTCGACGGTCTCGGTGCCGAAGCCCGGCCACGGCGCCGCTTCCCCGTAACCGGCGCAGCCGTCGCGATCACTCAACTCGAACAGCACGACGTCCCGCGCGGTGGACTCCCCCTGCGCGGTTCGGACCGGCCGTGCGAACCGCAGCCGCACCGGCGTCGCGCGGGCCGCGGCGACCTTCACGACGCGAGGCCGAGCGCGAACAGCAGGCCGAACACGACCTCGAGGCGCGCGGTGCGCGCGAGGCAGCCGTTGAGCGCCAGGCCCCGCTCGTGCCGCATGCGCCCCGCGAGCCGCAGGGCGAGCGGCAGCGACAGCCACGGCAGCACCACCCACGCATCGGCGAGGCCGCGCCACCACAGCAGCGGCGGCACGAGGTAGGCCACCGCGAGCAGCGTCAGGTAATAGGCTCGCGTCGGACCGTCGCCGAGCCGCACCGCGAGCGTGTGCTTGCCGGCGCGGGCATCGGTCTCGATGTCGCGCAGGTTGTTGACGACCAGGATCGCCGTGGCGAGCGCGCCGATCGGGATCGCGGCGAGCCACGCGAGCGGCGACACCGAGTGCGCCTGCACGTAGTAGGTACCCGCCACGGCGCCGAAGCCGAAGAACACGAACACCGCGAGGTCGCCGAGGCCGAGGTAGCCGTAGGGCTTCGGACCGCCTGTGTAGAGATACGCCGCCGCGATCGACAGCAGCCCGAGCGCGAGCACCGGCCAGCCCGCCATGGCGGTGAGGTACAGGCCGACCGCCATGGCGCCTGCGAACGCGAGCCACATCGCGCGCTTCATCTGCGCCGCGCTGATCCAGCCCTGCTGTGTCGCGCGCTGCGGACCGAGACGCTCCGCGTTGTCGGCGCCGCGCTCGAAGTCGAACACGTCATTCGCGAAGTTGGCGCCCACCTGCAGCAGCGACGCGCCCACCAGCGCCGCGAGCGCGGGGCCCGCCGCGAACGCCCCGTCGGCCCACGCCGCACCGGAGCCCACCAGCACCGGCGCCGCCGACGCCGTGAGCGTGGCCGGCCGGATCGCCAGCCACCACGCCGAACGCGCGCTTACGGTCGCCATGGGAACCGCGAGAAGTCCGGCGCGCGCTTTTCGTTGTAGGCGTTGCGGCCTTCCTGTGCCTCCTCGGTCATGTAGAAGAGCTGCGTGGCGTGGCCCGCCAGTTCCTGGATGCCGGCCTGCCCGTCCAGCTCGGCGTTGAACGCCGCCTTGAGGCAGCGGATCGCGAGCGGGCTGTGCGCGAGGATGCGCCGGCCCCAGGCCACCGCGGTCGCCTCGAGCTCGGCGACCGGCACGACCTTGTTGACGAGCCCCATCGCCAGCGCCTCCTGCGCATCGTACTGCTCGCACAGATACCAGATCTCGCGCGCCTTCTTCTGGCCGACGATGCGCGCGAGATAGGACGAGCCGAAGCCGCCGTCGAACGAGCCCACGCGCGGGCCGGTCTGGCCGAAGCGGGCGTTGTCCGCCGCGATCGTGAGATCGCAGACCACGTGCAGCACGTGGCCGCCGCCGATCGCGTAGCCCGCGACCGCGGCGATCACGACCTTCGGCAGCGAGCGGATCAGGCGCTGCAGGTCGAGCACGTTCAGGCGCGGCACGCCGTCGTCGCCCACGTAGCCCTCGTTGCCGCGGATGCGCTGGTCGCCGCCCGAGCAGAAGGCGAGGTCGCCCTCGCCCGTGAAGATGATCACGCCGATCGTGTTGTCCTCGCGGGCACGGGAAAAGGCGTCGATCAGCTCGAACAGCGTCTTCGGACGGAAGGCGTTGCGAACCTCGGGGCGGCAGATGGTGATCCTGGCGAGGCCGCCGTCCCGCTCGAAGCGGATGTCCTCGTAGGCGCGCAGCGTCTGCCAGTCGGGGCGGACGGGCGCCGTCGTGCAGGTGTCGGTCATGACGCGATCTCCTGGATCGATTGCGGATGCGGGGATGGCGCCGGGCGCCCGGCCCGGCGCAGAAAATCACTGGCGACACGCAGGAAGGCCTCGGGCTGCTCGAGGTGGACGGCGTGGCCGGCATCCGCGATCTCGCAGACCTCGGCCCCGGGCAGCCGCCGGGCGAGATCGTGCGCGCAGGCGACGAAGCGCTCGTCCAAGGCGCCCGCCACGAGCAGCACCGGCACGCCAAGGCGATGCAGCTCGTCGAACAGCGGCGGCTGGGCGCCGGGCCCGAGCCCGCGCAGGCTGGCCGCGAGCCCGCGGGCGTCCTGTGCGAGGCGCGCCCGGCGCTGTTCCTCGAGGAAGTCGGGCCCGAGGCGCCGCTGCGTGGCGAACAGCGGCTGCGCGAGCCACTCGTCCACGAAGGCCGCGACGCCCGACGACTCGATGCGGTTGGCGAGCGCCTCGTCGGCGCGGCGCCGCGCGGCGCGCTCGACGGGATCATGGATGCCGGCCCGCGCCCCCACGAGGACCAGCGAGGCCACGCTCGCGGGATGGCGCAGGGCGCAGCCGAGCGCGAGCCGCGCACCCATCGAGTAGCCGAGCCAGTGGGCGCGACGGTGGCCGGTGGACTCGAGCGTGGCGACGAGGTCGTCCACGCAGTCGTCGAAGCCGTACGCGGCGGCATTCCGCGCGAACGCCGAACGACCGTGGCCGGGCAGGTCCGGCGCCAGCGTCTCGTAGTCGTGCCCGAACGCGCTCGCCACGCCCGCGAGGCTGCGGCCGGTGCCGGTGAAGCCGTGCAGCAGCATCAGCGCGGGGCCGCGCCCGCGCCGCTCGAGGTGCAGTACGTGCCCGCTCAAGCCGGCCACTCCCGGCGCAGGCGCGCGGCGACGGCGTCGGTCAACGCGCCATGCAGATCGGTATTGGCCCTGCGGTCCACCGGCACCTCGATCACGTGGCGGCCGCCCGCGAGTGCGCGCGCCAGCGCCTCGCCGAATGTGCCGGCCGAGGCCGTGCGGACCGCGTCCCAGCCGAGGCCGCGCGCGAGCTCGCACAGGTCGAGACCGTGCGGCACGGCGAACAGCGGCTCGAACACCTCGCGCGGCAGGCTGCGCGCCACGGGCAGGTACTCGAAGATGCCGCCGCCGTCGTCGTTGCTCACGACGACGGTGAGATCCGCCGCGTGCAGGCGGCCGGCGAGCAGGCCCGACAGGTCGTGCAGGAACGCGAGGTCGCCGCACCAGAGCACCGTTGGCCGGCCGAGCGCCGCGGCCGCGCCGAGCGCCGCGGACACCTGCCCGTCGATGCCGTTTACGCCGCGGTTCGCGAGCACGCGCAGCGCCGCACGGCGCGGGCCCGCGAAGGCGTCGAGCTCGCGGATGGCCATGCTGTTCGCGACGTAGAGTGCGGCGCCGGCCGGCAGGCGCGCCCACAGCGCCTGCGCGAGCTGGGGCGTGAGAAAGCGCGCGTCCGCGGCGAGCGCCTCCTCGAGTGCGGCGCGGGCGATGCGGTCGGCCTCGCGCCAGCGCGCGCGCCACGCCAGCGCCGCCGCCGGCGGGGAGCCGCCGGCGGCGAGCGCACAGAACTGCGCCGGGCTCGCGCGGAACATGCTGTGCGCGCGGTGCTGCGGATCGCGGAAGCCGGCGGCCGGATCCACCAGCCAGACCTCGGCCTCGGCATGGCTCGACATCCAGGTCGCAACGGCCTTGCTGGTCGGCAGGCCACCGAAGCGCACGACGAGCTCCGGGCGCAGCGCGCCCGCTGTCTCGGGGTGGCGCAGCAGCAGGTCGGCACCATGGACCAGCGATCTCTCGAGCGCCCCGCCCGCGCGCAGGCCCGCGGCCGGATCCGCGATCACCGGCCAGCCGAGCGCCGCGGCGAGCGCGCCGGCCGCCTGCGCGAGCGACGCGTCCCATGCGTCCGGCCCGAAGACCAGCACGCCACGGGCGACGTTGCGCAGTTCCGCCAGGAGCGCACCGGACGGGTCACGCGCCTCCAGCTCCAGCGGCGGCGCGGCCGCAACCCTCTGAGACGGCGCCGCCCCGAGGTCCGGCACGGCGGGCACCAGCGGCTCGCGGAACGGGAGATTCAGGTGCACCGGCCCCGGCGCAGGGCCCGTCGCCTCGCTGACGGCGCGGCGCGCCAGCGCCCGCGCGTAGGCCTCGCCACCACCGCCCTCCGACGGGCACGGCGCCTCCTCGCTCCAGCGCGTGAACCCGGCGTAGAGCGAGCGCTGCTCCATGGTCTGCGCCGCACCCCAGGCACGCAGCTCCGGCGGGCGATCGGCCGTGAGCACCACCAGCGGCACGCGGGCCTGCGACGCCTCGGCGACGGCTGGCACGAAATTGGCGCCGGCCGTCCCCGACGTGCAGAGGAGTGCGACGGGACGCCCCGAGGCCTTCGCGTAGCCGAGGGCGTGGAAGGCGGCATTGCGCTCGTCGATGTGGACGCTGTGCGGCAGCCCGGCCTGCCCCGCGACGGCGAGCGCGAGCGGCGTCGAGCGCGAGCCCGGGCAGACGACCGCGGTCGCGACCCCGGCGGCATGCAGTTCGTCGACCAGTGCGCGGGCGAAGCCGAGATTGGCCGCACCGGTGTCGCGCGCGTCGGCGGGGTGGTTCATCAGGGCGCTCCCCAGAGCAGCGGCCCCAGCACGGTGCGCAGCTTGAGTTCGGTCTCGGTGTATTCGGCCCGCGGTTCCGAGCGGGCGACGATGCCCGCGCCCGCCCACGCCGTCGCGCTGCGTCCGCGCACCAGGGCCGAGCGCAAGGCTACAACAAATTCCCCGTCGCCGTCCGACTGCAGGAAGCCCACCGGGCCCGCGAACCAGCCCCGGTCGACCGCCTCGTGCTCGGCGAGCCACGCGAGCGCCTCCTCGCGCGGCGCGCCGCCGACCGCCGGCGTGGGATGCAGGCGGTCGGCGAGTTCGAGCAGGGAGACCGGCGCACCCGGACGCCGGCGCGCATGCAGTTCGGTGCACAGGTGCTGCACGGTGCGAGTCTTCAGCAGCGTCGGTTCGGCGGCGACCTCGATGGCGTCGCAGCACTCGGCGAGCGCCGACTGCAGGTGGCGGACCACGATGGCGTGCTCGTCGCCGTTCTTGCGGCTGTCGCACAGCGCCTCGCCCAGTGCGCGGTCGGCGGCCTGGGACGCGCCACGCGGCGCCGTGCCGGCAATGGCCGCGGTGCGCACCGCGTCGCCCTCCAACCGCACCAGCCGCTCAGGGCTCGCCCCGAGGAACACCGCGTCGCCCTCGCCCACCGCGAACAGCGTGCAGGCCGGAAAGCGCTCGCGCAGCGCAACCAGCCAGGCGACGGAATCGATCGTCGAGCCGGCCGTCACGTGGACCGCGCGCGCGACCACGACCTTCTGCAGCGTGCCGGCGCGGATCGCCGCGAGCGCTCGCTGCACGCGCCCGACGTAGGCGTCGGGTCCCCCGTTGCCGATGTCGGCGGCGCCGCGCACCGGGTGGCCGAGGGCCAGCGGACGGGGTTGCAGCGTCGCCCAGCGGCTGCCCACGAGGGCGTCGCGCAGGTAGCGGTCGCCCTCGCGCCAGTAGAGGAGCTCGGGGAGCCGCAGTTCACCGTCGGCAAAGCCCTGCCACGATTCGCTCGGCCGCCGCGCGGGCGCGAACGCGAAGCCTCCGACGAGGTGGCCGACGTGCCGGCCCGCGCCCTCCCAGGCGAGTCGCCCGAAGATCTCGGCCGCGCCGGCCTCGGCCGCCCGGAACCGGTCGGCGCCGTAGACGGCGACCCGCGCGGCGCAGCCGATGCCCACGCGGAAGCGCTGTGCGGAGGGCTGTTCCCAGTAGAAGCGCGGGGCCGGCCCGGCCGCGGCGAATACCTGCAGCGGATCGAGGGCCCCGCACGGGTCCGACCGGAAGGTGAGCGACGGTCCGTTCAACGCCGCCGCACCCCGGGGACGCGCAGTGCGGCGCGGTCCGCATTCATGATGCTGTCCAACACGACCTGCCCCACGTGCGCGATCCGCTCCCTCACCGGGGCCGACATGGCCGCCGACAGCCCGCCACGTTAACGGCTAACGCTCCCACCGCGTCAAGTGGCGTGCCGGCCGGCCTGCCGCGAGTCCGGGGAACGCCGGCCGCCGTGCGCCCCCGCCGGGCGTGACATCGGGCGCGCGCCCGTTCACTATTCCGCCCCCCTTTTCCGACTCCCCGACGGGCCAGCACCATGATCCGATTCGAGACCACGCTCGGCAACTTCACCATCGAACTCTTCGATCAGGACGCGCCGGTCACCACGAAGAACTTCCTCGATTACGTGGACGCCGAGCACTTCGACGGCACGGTCTTCCACCGGGTCATTCCGGGCTTCGTCGTCCAGGGTGGCGGCCTCAATGCGGAGATGCAGCCGAAGACGACGCGGTCGCCGATCCGCAACGAGGCGGCCAACGGCCTCAAGAACCGCCGCGGCACGCTCTCGATGGCCCGCACCAACGACCCGCACAGCGCCACCTCGCAGTTCTTCATCAACCTCGTGGACAACCCCGCCCTCGACCCGGGCCGCGGCGGCGCGGGCTACGCGGTATTCGGGCACGTCGTGGAGGGCATGGACGTCGTGGACAAGATGGCGGCCACGAAGACGGGCAGCAAGTCCGGCCACCAGGACGTGCCGGTGACGCCGATCGAGGTCCGGAGCGCCCGGCGGGTCGCGCCCGCCGGCTGAGCGCGCCCGGCCCCTCCCCGGCCGCCGCGCCCGCCGTGGCTAAGCGTCGCAAGATCAGGCTGGCGCGCCTCGTCCGTGCCCTGCTCGTCGGTCTCGCAGCCTGGGCGGCCGTCACCGTGACGGCCGTCGTGGCGCTGCGCTGGCTGCCCCCCCCGACCACCGCATTCATGCTCCGCGACCGTGTCGGCGCCCTGCTCGGCCGCGACCCGGACTACGAGTTCCGCCACGACTGGCGCGACTGGGAGCAGATCTCGCCGAACGCGCCGCTGGCCGTGGTCGCGTCCGAGGACCAGCGGTTCCCGCAGCATCACGGCTTCGACTTCGAGCAGATCGACAAGGCCCTCGCCGACCGCGAGCGCGGCCGGCGCGTGCGCGGCGCGAGCACCATCAGCCAGCAGGTGGCGAAGAACCTGTTCCTGTGGCCCGGCCAGAGCTGGTTCCGCAAGGGCCTCGAGGCGGGCCTCACGGTGCTGATCGAGGCCGCGTGGCCCAAGCGGCGCATCCTTGAGGTGTACCTCAACGTGGCGGAGTTCGGCCGCGGCACCTGGGGCGTGCAGGCGGCGAGCCGTCGCTACTTCGGCAAGGATGCCGACCGGCTCACGCGATCCGAGGCCGCCCTGCTCGCGGCGGTGCTGCCCGCGCCGAAGCGCTACCGCGCCGAGGCGCCCGGGCCCTACGTGCGCAGGCGGCAGGCGTGGATCGAGCGGCAGATGAACGCGCTCGGCGGGCCCGCGTATCTGGCAGACTTGCGGTGAACGCCAGCCACCCCCGCTTCCACCCGTGACAGTCACGACACGCATCGCGATCATCGGCGCCGGCCACTCCGGGATCTGCATGGGCATGCAGCTCAAGCGCGCCGGCATCGACGACTTCGTGATCCTCGAGAAGGGCGGCACGCTCGGCGGCACCTGGCGCGACAACACCTATCCCGGCGCCTCCTGCGACGCACCGTCGTTCCTCTACAGCTTCTCGTTCGCGCAGAAGACCGACTGGAGCCGGCGCTTCGCTTGGCAGTCCGAGCTCCTCGCCTACTCGGTCGAGTGCGCGGTGAGCTCCGGGCTGCTGCCGCACTGCCGCTTCGATGCCGAGGTGGTGGCCGCCCGCTTCGACGAGTCCCGCAGCCTGTGGCGGGTCGAGCTCGCCGGCGGCGAGGCGGTCGAGGCGCAGTTCCTGGTGACCGGCATGGGGCAGCTGCACCGGCCGGCGACTCCCGCGATCCCGGGCCGCGAGAGCTTCCGCGGCGCGCAGTTCCATTCCGCGCGCTGGGACCACTCCGTGGACCTCGCCGGCAGGCGCATCGCCGTCATCGGCAACGCGGCGAGCGCCGTGCAGTTCGTGCCGCAGATCGCGCCGCTCGCCAGCCGGCTCACCATCTTCCAGCGGTCGGCCAACTGGCTGCTGCCGCGCAAGGACCGCCTCTACTCCCCGCGCCTGCAGCGGCTCATGACGCGCTGGCCCCGGCTGGCGAAGCTGCGCCACGACTTCCAGTGGTTCTTCTTCGGGGAGGTGCAGCTGACGCCGCTGATGAAGCAGGTGCGCGTCGTGCAGTGGCTCGCCACGCGCTACGCGCGGCTGCACCTGCGCCGCCAGGTGCGGGACCCGGCGCTGCGCGCGAAGCTCGTGCCCGACTACCCGATCGGCGCCAAGCGCGTGCTCTTCAACGACGACTACTACCCGACACTCAACCGCGCCAACGTGCGGCTCGTGACCGACGGCGTCGGGCGCATCGAGCCCGAGGGCGTGCGCACCGAGGCAGGCGAGTTCGTCGAGGCCGACGTCATCGTCTTCGCGACCGGCTTCCACGCGACCGATTTCCTGGCGCCGGTCGCGATCACCGGCGCCGCGGGGCGCGACCTGCGCGAGGAGTGGCAGGACGGGGCGCACGCCTACCTCGGCGTCGCGGTGAGCGGCTTCCCCAACCTCTTCATGCTGTACGGCCCGAACACCAACCTCGGGCACAACAGCATCCTGGTGATGATCGAGGCCCAGGCGGGCTACGTCATCGATGCGATCCGCCGGATGGATGCGCGCGGACTGCGCCGCCTCGACGTGAAGCGCACGGTGATGGACGAATACAACCGCTGGCTGCAGCGCGACCTCGCGAAATCGGTGTGGGCCAACGGGAAGCAGAGCTGGTACAAGCTCGCCGACGGCACCATCACCAACAACTGGCCGCACAGCACGATCCGCTACCGGAAGATGCTGCGGGAAGCCGACCTCGGCGCCTACGACACCGCGGGCCGCTGAAGCCCGGGCCCGCTGGAGCCGCGGACTCGGGCGCAGCGCTGACTTTCCGCCGCCCGGCTCCGCACGACTCCGACCCACGCCCGGCGGCGCGTGCCGTCCTTCCCCGACCCCGGCGACGGGCGATAAACCTGTCGTCAGGCCTCGTGCCAGACGACGGTGCGGCGCTCCACGATCCAGCGTTCGTAGTGCGGCGCGTAGATGTCCTCCACCCGGTTGCGCCGCACCTTGAAGGTCGGCGTGATGAGGCCGCTCTCGACGGTCCACGGCTGCGTGACCACCACCAGGCAATCGAGCCGCTCGTGCGGGTCGAGCAGCGCGTTGATGCTCTCCATGTGCGCGGCCAGCGACGCCTCGAGCGCCGCCCGTCCGGTGGCATCCGCGGCCCGACGCACGGCCTCGATGTTCAGCATCACGATCCCGAGCGGCTGCCCGAGGTTCGCGCCGGTGACGCAGCAGGCCTCCACGGCCGTGTGCATCACGAGCCTGTCCTCGATCGGTGCCGGTGCGACGTACTTGCCCTTCCCGGTCTTGAAGATGTCCTTCACCCGCCCGCTGATGCGCAGGCCGCCCTCGGCGTCCAGCACGCCCTTGTCTCCCGTGCGCAGCCAGCCGTCGGCGGTGAACGCATTGCGCGTCTGCTCGGGCTCCTTGTAGTAGCCCAGCATCACGCCGGGGCTCTTCACCTGTATCTCGTCCGTCCCGGGGTCGATGCGGCACTGCACGCCTTCGTACGGATAGCCCACGGTGCCGGGTCGCGGCTTGCCCTGCAGCGTGCAGTGCGACACGCCGCAGTTTTCGGTCATGCCGTACACCTCGATGACGTCGAGGCCGAGCCGCGCGTACCAGCGCAGCAGGTCGGGCGGCATGGGCGCGGCGCCGCCGGCGGCGACCTCGCACTGGTCGAGCCCCAGCCCGCCCAGCACCTTGCCGCGGACGACGCGGTTGACGAGCGGCAGGCCGAGCAGGCGGTCCAGCTGCTGCGCCGGCATCTTCGCAAGCACGCCCTGCTGGAACTTCACCCACAGCCGCGGCACGGAGAAGAACAGCGTCGGCCGCGCGCGCTGCAGGTCGGCCGCGAACGTCTCGAGGCTCTCGGCGAAGAACACGTGCATGCCGCTCGAGAGCAGGCCGTGTTCCACCAGCGTGCGCTCCGCCACGTGCGACAGCGGCAGGTAGCTGAGAACCCGCGAGTCCTGGTCCGACCTGAGCCGCTTGCGGACGGCGGCGACGGACCAGGCGAAGGTCGCGAAGCTGTGCATCACGCCCTTGGGCACGCCCGTGGTGCCCGAGGTGTACATGATCGTGGCGAGTTCGTTGCCGTCGCGCACCGGGTTGCCCTGCAGGGGCTGCGTGCGGGCGACGATGTCCTCCCAGGCGGGACCCTCCGCAGCCGCCGACAACGGCAGACGGATGCGGGGCAGCCCCTCCGGCACGCCGGCCTTCATCTCGTCCCACCCGTCGAGCTTGCCGACGAACAGCAGCTTCGCGTCGCTGTGCTCCAGGATCTGGCGCACCGTGCCCGCGGCGAGCGTCGGGTACAGCGGCACCGATACGTGCCCGGCCATCCAGATGGCGAAATCGGCCATCAGCCAGTGCGCGGCGTTCTTGGCGAGGATGCCGATGCGGGAGCCCGGCTCGAACCCGAGCCCCTGCAGGTGCGCGGCCATGCGACGCGTCTCGTCCATGACCTGGCGCCAGGTGTAGTCCTTCACTTCACCGCCGCCGACCGGCTGCGTCATGACGACGCGGTCCGGCGCGGTGCGCTCCCAGTGATACAGTCGCTCGAGCGCGAGTTCGTCCGCGGCTACCGCCTGTTCCATCGCACTCCCCCGGGGATCCTGAGTTCCAGTGGGTCTAGTTACGATGTGCGGACCCCGAGCGTCAAGTCCGCCGTGGACGACCGCCGCGGCATGCGCGCCTACGCGGCCTGGCCGGCCGCCTCGTAGCCGATGACCGGCGCCAGCCAGCGCTCGGCCTCGGCGAGCGGGACGCCCTTGCGCCGGGCGTAGTCGGCAACCTGGTCGGCGTCGATCCTGCCGACCTGGAAGTAGCGCGCCTCCGGGTGCGAGAAGTACCAGCCGCTGACGGCGGCGGTGGGGTACATCGCGTAGCTCTCCGTGAGGCGCAGGCCGACGTTGCGCTCGACGTCGAGCATCCGCCACAGCGTCGCCTTCTCGGCGTGGTCCGGGCACGCCGGATAGCCCGGCGCCGGACGGATGCCGCGATACTCCTCGCGCACGAGCTGGTCGTTGGCGAACCGCTCCTCGGGCGCGTAGCCCCAGAACTCGCGCCGCACGCGCTCGTGCATGCGCTCCGCGAGCGCCTCGGCGAGCCGGTCCGCGAGCGCCTTGAGCATGATGCTGCCGTAATCGTCGTGGCGCGCCTCGAACTCGCGCACCTTGTCGTCGAGACCGAGGCCGGTGGTGACGGCAAAGGCGCCGATCCAGTCCTGCACGCCCGAGTCGCGGGGCGCGACGAAATCGGCGAGCGCGTAGTGCGGCTGGCCCGCGGGCTTGGGTTTCTGCTGCCGCAGGTGGTGCAGCCGGCAGAGCAGATCCGTCCGGGACTCGTCGGCGTAAACCTCGATGTCGTCGTCCACCGAGTTCGCCGGGAAGAAGCCGATCACGGCGCTGGCGCGCGTCCAGCGCCCCGCGATCATCTCCTTGAGCATGCGCCGCGCGTCGGCGTAGAGGTTGCTCGCCGCCTCGCCGACCACCGGATCGGTCAGGATGTCCGGGTAGCGGCCGGCGAATTCCCAGGCGTTGAAGAACGGCATCCAGTCGATGTAGCGGACCAGTTCCTCGAGCGGCACGTCCTCGAAGCGCCGCACGCCGGCCATGCGCGGCACCGGCGGGCGGTAGGCGGACCAGTCGCAGCGGAAGCGGTTGGCACGGGCCTCGGCGAGCGTGAAGGCCGGCGCTTTCGCCTTGCGGCCCTTGTGCTGCTCGCGCTTCTCGGCGTGCTCCGACTTGAGGCGCCGCGTGTACTCGGACCGCTGTTCCGCAGTGACGAGCGACTGGCACACGCCCACGGCGCGCGAGGCGTCCTTGACGTAGGCCACCGCCCCGTCGTACTCCGGGTCGATCTTGACCGCGGTGTGCGCCGGGGAGGTCGTGGCCCCGCCGATCAGCAGCGGCACGTCGAAGCCCTGCCGCTTCATCTCGCGCGCCACGTGGACCATCTCGTCGAGCGAGGGCGTGATGAGCCCGGAGAGCCCGATCATGTCCGCGTTCTCCCGCCGCGCGGTCTCGAGGATGCGCTCGGCGGGCACCATCACGCCGAGGTCGATCACCTCGAAGTTGTTGCACTGGAGCACCACGCCCACGATGTTCTTGCCGATGTCGTGCACGTCGCCCTTCACCGTGGCGAGCACGATCCTGCCGTTGGAGCGGTTCGATCCGTCCTGCGCCTTGTCGAGGAAGGGCACCAGGTGCGCCACGGCCTTCTTCATCACGCGCGCCGATTTCACGACCTGCGGCAGGAACATCTTGCCGGCGCCGAACAGGTCGCCGACGAAGTTCATGCCGTCCATCAGCGGCCCCTCGATCACCGCGAGCGGCGAGGCGAACTCGAGGCGTGCCGCCTCCGTGTCCTCGACCACGAACTCGTCGATGCCCTTCACCAGCGCGTGCTCGAGCCGCCTGGCGACGGGCCACGAGCGCCACGCCGTGTCCTCGACGCGCTTCTGGCCGGCCTCGCCCTTGAAGCGGCCGGCGATCTCGAGCAGGCGTTCCGTGGCATCGGCACGGCGCGCGAGGATCACGTCCTCGACGCGCTCGCGCAGCTCCGGCGCGATCTCCTCGTAGATCGCGAGCTGCCCGGCGTTGACGATGCCCATGGTCATGCCGGCGCGGATCGCGTGGTAGAGGAACACCGAGTGCATCGCCTCGCGCACCACGTCGTTGCCGCGGAACGAGAACGACACGTTGCTCACCCCGCCGCTCACGAGCGCGTGCGGGCACGCGGCGCGGATCTTCGCGGTGGCCTCGATGAAGTCGAGCGCGTAGCGGTCGTGCTGCTCGATGCCGGTCGCGACGGCGAAGATGTTCGGGTCGAAGATGATGTCCTCGGCCGGCAGGCCGACCGTCTCGGTGAGCAGGCGGTAGGAGCGCTGGCAGATCCCGACCTTGCGCTCGACGGTGTCGGCCTGGCCCTGCTCGTCGAAGGCCATGACGACCACGGCCGCGCCGTAGGCGCGCACCCGCCGCGCCTGCTCGAGGAACGCGCGTTCGCCCTCCTTGAGGCTGATCGAGTTGACGATGCCCTTGCCCTGCAGGCACTTGAGCCCCGCCTCGATCACCGACCATTTCGAGGAGTCGACCATGACCGGCACGCGGGCGACGTCCGGCTCGGCCGCGACGAGGTTCAGGAACCGCACCATGGCGGCTTCCGAGTCGAGCATGCCCTCGTCCATGTTGACGTCGATGACCTGCGCGCCGCTCGCGACCTGCTGGCGCGCGACGTCGAGCGCGCCGGCGTAGTCGTCGGCCTCGATCAGGCGGCGGAACTTCGCCGAGCCCGTCACGTTGGTGCGCTCGCCGACGTTGACGAACAGGCTCCCGGGTCCGATGTTGAGCGGCTCGAGGCCGGCGAGCCGGCAGCGTGGCTCGAGCACGGGCGGCCGGCGCGGCGGCAGGCCGGCCACCGACTGCGCGATGTGGCCGATGTGGTCGGGCGTCGTGCCGCAGCAGCCGCCCACGATGTTGACGAAGCCGCTCGTGGCGTACTCGCGCACCAGCTCCGCCGTCTCGCAGGCGGTCTCGTCGTACTCGCCGAAGGCGTTGGGCAGGCCGGCGTTGGGATAGGCGCAGACGTACGCGTCGGAGATGCGCGACAGTTCCTCGACGTACGGGCGCAGCTGCTTCGCGCCGAGCGCGCAGTTCAGGCCGATCACCTCGGGTCGCGCATGGCGCACCGAGTTCCAGAAAGCCTCGACGGTCTGTCCGGACAGCGTGCGCCCGGAGGCGTCGGTGATGGTGCCGGAGACCATGATCGGCAGGTCGAGCCCGAGCTCGTCGAGCACCTGCCGCACGGCGAAGAGCGCCGCCTTGGCGTTCAGCGTGTCGAAGATGGTTTCGACGAGGATCAGGTCCACGCCGCCCTCGACGAGCGCGCGGGTCGCGTCGGCGTAGGTGGCCGCCAGCTCGTCGAACGTGACGTTGCGGAATCCGGGATCGTTGACCTGCGGCGACAGCGACGCCGTGCGGTTGGTGGGCCCCAGCGCCCCGGCCACGAAGCGCTGCCGACCGGTGCGCGCCGCCACGTCGTCGGCCGCACGCCGCGCGATCTGCGCCGCCGTGAGGTTCAGCTCGCGCACCAGCGCCTCGGCGCCGTAGTCGGCCTGCGAGGTGGCGTTCGAGTTGAAGGTGTTGGTCTCGACGATGTCCGCGCCGGCCTCGAGGTAGCGGCGGTGGATCTCGCCGATCACCTCCGGCCGGGTCAGCACCAGCAGGTCGTTGTTGCCCTTGAGGTCCTTCGGCCAGTCGCGGAAGCGCTCGCCGCGGTAGTCCGCCTCGCCGAGCTGGTAGGACTGGATGACGGTGCCCATGGCGCCGTCGAGCACCAGGATGCGCTCGCCCAGCAGGCGGCGGAATTCGCGGACTCGCTCGGGTCGCAGCATGGTCAGGCCTCCGCGGCCGAGCGGGCGGCCGGCGAGCGCACGCCGAGCGCGTGGCAGATCGCGTAGGTGAGCTCGGCGCGGTTCAGCGTGTAGAAGTGGAACTCGTTCACGCCGTGTTCCTGCAGGCGGCGCACCTGCTCGATCGCGAAGCTCGCGGCGATCAGGCGCCGCGTGTCGGGGTCGTCGTCGAGGCCGTCGAAGCGGTGCTGCAGCCACTCGGGCACGCTCGCGCCGCAGCGCTGCGCGAAGCGCAGCATCTGCGGAAAGCGCGTGATGGGCAGTATGCCCGGCACGATCTCGGCGCCGAGCCCGGCCGCGGCGCAGCGGTCCCGGAAGCGCAGGTAGGCGTCGGTGTCGAAGAAGAACTGCGTGATGGCCCTGCTCGCGCCTGCGTCGATCTTGGCGCGCAGGTTGTCGAGGTCGAACGCCGCGTTCGGCGCCTCCGGGTGCACTTCCGGGTATGCGGCCACCGAGATGTCGAAGTCCCCGACGCTCCTGAGGCCCCGCACCAGGTCGGTCGCGTAGGCGAACCCCTCCGGATGCGGCACGTAGGACACCTGCCCGGCCGGCGCGTCGCCGCGCAGCGCCACGATGTGGCGCACGCCCGCGTCCCAGTAGGCGCGGGCGACATCGAGAATCTCGCCGCGCGGCGCGCCGACGCAGGTGAGGTGGGGCGCCGGCGTGAGCGCCGTCTCGCGCAGGATGCGCGTCACCACGTTGTGAGTGCGCTCGCGGGTCGAGCCGTCGGCGCCATAGGTGACCGACACGAAGTGCGGCCCGAGCGGCGCGAGTCGCTGGATGGACGCCCACAGGGTCCGCTCCATCTCCGCATCGTTCGGCGGGAAGAACTCGAAGGACACCGACACCGCCCCGCGCGCCCCGTGGCCCGCCGCGACGGTCCCGTCACCGGTCAGTTTCGAAACCATGTCGACCCGCCTCGCTGTCGTTCCTGCTCACGCCGCTGCCCGGCCCTGTTCGACGGCCGCGATGGCCACGAGCAGGTGCGAGGCTCCCATGTCCAGCGGCCTGATGCGCGCGCACAAAAGGCCGCTCCTGTCGATCCACTCGCGCAGCACGCCGAGCGGGTTGCCGCCGGCCGCCCGGCCCGCCAGCACCTCGTAGTCCTCGATGAGCGCGACGCGCCCGCCCGCGCGCAGCACGCGGACCGCCTCGGCCAGGACCTGGTCCGGCCGCTCGTGATCGCCGAGCACGCGGTCGAGCACGACCACGTCGAAGCTCGCTGCGCCCGCAGTGATCGCCGGCAGGTCGCCCTGCTGCAGCACGCAGTGCGCCAGGCCCCGGCTGTGCAGGCTCGCGCGGGCGCGCTGCACCTCGAGGCGGGAGTCGCTCACGCCCACCACACGGCGAGCAGCCGGCCCGAGGACCTGCAGCATCTCCGTCGGCGCGCGCCCGACGTAGAGCAGCGCATCGAATCCGCTCCTGCCCAGTTCCGCGAACGCCGCGTGCGCGAGTTCCCTGCCATCGATGGCGTGGCAGGCCTCCGGCGGCGCGGCGCCCCGGGCCGCCGCAGCTCGCCGGTCCAGCACGGCCACGGCACGCTCGCGATCGAGGGTGACGACCGGGTCGTCCCGGTCGAGGCGCTCGAGCAGTGCCCGCGCAAGCTCCGCGCCGTCGCCCTCCGCGGCGAGCCGGTAGTACACCCAGTGCAGTTCGCGGAATCGCTCGAGCAGACCCGCCTCGCTCATGACGCGCAAGTGGCGGGACACGCGCGGTTGGCTTTGCCCGAGGATCTCGGTGAGCTCGGAGACGGCGAACTCGCCGCGCGCCAGCAGGCCCAGCAGCCGCAGACGGCTGGGATCGGCGACGGCACGCAAGCCGTTGACCAGTTGCTGGTGGTCCTGGGACATGATTGCAAATATAAACAAGTCTTTATTCTTTTTCCAGCGTACCGCACTCCAGGGAAGCGCCTACCGCCCGACCGCGGGGATTGATAGCATCCCGGCCCCTCTTGCGAGGATGACCCACCTTGCGCGTGAGTCCGTCCACCCCGTGCCGAGTTTCCTGACCCGCCCTCCGGACGCCCCGGTGCCGCCTTTTTCGCGCGCCGACCTCGAACGGGGACCCCGCGAGGTGCTGAGCTCCGGGCGCTGGGCCAATGCCGTTCTGTACCGGTTCGAGCACGGCGGCGCCCCCTGGGTCGTCAAGGACTTCCGGCCACGCGGCTTCCTCGCCCGCAATCTCATCGGGCCGTTCCTGGTCCGTCGCGAGTTCCGGGCCCTAGACCGGCTCGCAGGCATCCCGGCCACGCCGCAGGGCGCCTTCCAGGTCGACGCGCACGCGCTCGCCTACCGCTTCGTACCCGGCCGCAGCCTGCGCGGGCTGCGCGGCTTCGTGCTGCCCCCCGACTACTTCCCGGCCCTCGAGCGCGGCCTGCGCGCGCTGCACTCCTCCGCGCGGCTCGCGCATCTCGACCTGCGCAACGCCAAGAACATCCTGATCACGGAAGCGGGCGAGCCGCTGCTGCTCGACTTCCAGTCCGCCGTCGACACGGCCTGGATGCCGACCCGGCTGCGCCGCTTCGCCGAGCGGGTGGACCTCGCTGCGATCTACAAGCACTGGAAGCTGCGCAGCCCCGACACGCTCGGCGCCGCGCGTACCGAGGCGCTCGGCAGCATGAACCGCATCCGCCCGCTGTGGGCGCTGCGCGGGTATATTGGCGCGTCCCGCCCGCGCAAGAAGCCGCGCCGGAACTGAACCGCCGCGCCGCCCGCAGGCCCCGGAGGAATCGCCTTGCTAGACGCCGTCCACGACCTCTTCAACAGCCCGACGCTGCGCAAGGTGCTGCTCAAGAGCCGCGTACTGCTCGGCGTGCTGGCCGTCGCCGCGCTCGTCTGGAAGATGGACCCGCGCTGGCTGCTGCCGGGCTTCCTGGTGTCGATGTTCGGCGAGGCGATCCAGCTGTGGTGCTTCGCCTCGCTCGACAAGGGGCGGACCCTCGCCTTCAACGGGCCGTACGCGCTGGTGCGCAACCCGATGTACCTCGGGCGCTACTTCATCCTGCTCGGCGGCCTGATGCTGCTCGGCAGGTGGTGGCTGCTGGTGCTGTTCACTGTGATCTACTACTTCTACATGGTGAACCGCGTGAAGCGCGAGGAAGAGTACCTGCGCGGGCCGCTCGGCGCGCCGTACGAAGAGTACCTGCGCACCGTGAACCGCTTCCTGCCGGGCGCGCCAAAGCCCGGCAGCCGGCTCGCGTTCTGGGACTGGAAGCTCCTGAAGCGCAACCACGGCACGACCAACCTGGTCGCGACGCTCGCGTTCTGGGTCGCCGCCTGGGCCCGGGCGCGCTACGGCCTCGGCTGACGCAGCGCCCCCGCGCTCAGTGCAGCCCGCCGCGCGACGCCTCGGCGCCCGTCGCGAACAGCGCGGTGGCGTCCACCACGTCGAACCGGTAGCCGCGGCTGCAGAACTCGCAGCGGACCTCGACCTGCCCGAACTCCTCGAGCACCGAGTCCACTTCCTCGCGCCCCAGCGCCCGCAGCATGTTGCCGACGCGCTCGCGCGAGCAGCGGCAGCGGAAGAACACCGGCGCCGACTGGAACATGCGCACATCGTCCTCGGCGAACAGACGGCGCAGCAGCTCGCGGTCCTCGAGTCGCGCGAGCTCGTCGGCCGTGACAGTCCCCGCGACGAGTTGCACGCGCCGCCAGGCGTCCTCGATCTCCCCCTCTGACACGCCACCGGCCCCGGACTCGGTCACGCCGGCGGGCCGCGCCGTGACCGGCAGCCGCTGCAGCAGCAGGCCACTGGCGCTCTCGCCGTCCGCGCGCAGCCACAGCCGCGTCGGCAGCTGCTCGGAGTGCTCGAAGTAGGCGCGCAGGCAGTCACTCATGCCCGCCCCCGCGAGCGGCACGATGCCCTGGTAGCGGTTGCCGGCGTCGCCGCTCTCGACTGTCACCGTGAACGTGCCGTCGCCCGACAGCACGCGCAGGTCGCGCGTGTCGGGCGGGTCGCGGAACCGGGCCAGGGCGCGCATCGCGAGCCCGTCGGTGCACTCGACCAGCATCAGGTGCATGGGCCCCGCCCCGCGCAGCTGCAGCGACAGCAGGCCGTCGTACTTGAGCGTCGCGGAAAGCAGCGCGGCGGCGGCCACCGCCTCGCCGAGGGTGTCGCGCACCTGCGCCGGGTAGTCGTGGTGCTCCATCATGGCCGTCCAGGCAGGCCCGAGGTGCACCAGCTGCCCGCGGAACGGGTAGCGCTCGAACACGAAGCGCCTGAGCGTGTCGGCCTGCGCCATGCCCGTCAGGCGACGCGCACCGGGATGCCGAGCGTACGGATCTTCGCGGCCCAGGCCGCCGGCGCCGTTTCGTGCACCGAGGTGCCGTTCGCATCCACGGCGACGGTGACCGGCATGTCCCTGACCTCGAACTCGTAGATCGCCTCCATGCCGAGTTCGGCGAACGCCACGACGCGCGCCGAGCGGATCGCCTTCGAGACGAGGTACGCGGCGCCGCCCACCGCCATGAGGTAGGCCGCCCTGTGCCGGCGGATCGCCTCGATCGCCACCGGCCCGCGCTCCGACTTGCCGATCATCGCGATCAGGCCGGTCTTCTCGAGCATCATGTCGGTGAACTTGTCCATGCGCGTGGCGGTGGTCGGGCCTGCGGGGCCCACGACCTCGTCGCGCACCGGGTCCACGGGGCCCACGTAGTAGATGGCGCGGTTGGTGAAGTCCACGCCCGCGGGCAGCCCCTGCCCGCTCTCATAGAGGTCGGCGATGCGCTTGTGCGCGGCGTCGCGGCCGGTGAGCATCTTCCCGCTCAGCAGCAGCGTCTCGCCCGGCTTCCAGCTCGCGACCTCCGCGCGCGTGAGCGTGTCGAGGTCGACGCGGCGCGAACCGGCGCCCGCGGTCCACGTCACCCTGGGCCAGTGTTCGAGCGACGGCGGCTCGAGGAGTGCCGGGCCCGAGCCGTCCAGCACGAAGTGCGCGTGCCGCGTGGCGGCGCAGTTCGGGATCATCGCCACCGGCTTCGAGGCGGCGTGCGTGGGATAGGTGCGGATCTTCACGTCGAGCACGGTGGTGAGGCCGCCGAGGCCCTGGGCGCCGATGCCGAGCGCATTCACCTTCTCGTACAGCGCGATGCGCAGTTCCTCGAGCCTGTCGGCGGGCCCGCGCGCGATCAGCTCGTGCATGTCGACCGGGTCCATCAGCGCTTCCTTGGCGAGCAGCATGGCCTTCTCGGCCGTGCCGCCCACGCCGATCCCGAGTATGCCGGGCGGGCACCAGCCGGCGCCCATGGTAGGCACGGTCTTCATCACCCAGTCCTCGAGCGAGTCGCTGGGGTTCAGCATCACGAACTTGGCCTTGTTCTCCGACCCGCCACCCTTGGCGGCCACGGTCACCTCGACCTCGCGCCCGGGCACCAGCTCGACGTGGAACACCGCCGGGGAATTGTCCCTGGTGTTCTTCCTCGCGAAGATCGGGTCGTCCACGACTGAGGCGCGCAGCCGGTTGTCGGGGTGTTCGTAGGCGCGGCGCACGCCCTCGTTGATCATCTCGGCCAGGCTGCGCTGCGCGTCCCAGCGCACGTCCATGCCGACCTTCAGGAACAGGTTGACGATGCCGGTGTCCTGGCAGATCGGCCGGTGGCCCTCGGCGCACATGCGCGAGTTCGTAAGGATCTGCGCGATCGCGTCCTTCGCCGCCGGCGACTGCTCGCGCTCCCAGGCGCGCCCGAGATGCTCGATGAAGTCCACCGGGTGATAGTAGGAGATGAACTGCAATGCGTCGGCGACGCTCTGGACGAAATCGTCCTCGCGGATGACGGTCATGGCGCGACTCCTTCAGCCGCCCAGCTTGCGCTTGAGCAGCTCGTTCAACTGGGCCGGATTGGCCTTGCCCTGGGTGGCCTTCATCACCTGGCCGACGAAGAAGCCGAACAGCTTGTCCTTGCCGGCGCGGTACTCGGCGAGCTGCTGGGGGTTCTGCGCCATCACCGCGTCGATGGCCTGCTCGATCGCGGAGGTGTCGGTGATCTGCTCGAGGCCCCGGGCCGCGATGATCGCGTCGGCGTTGCGGCCCTCGCTCCACATGGCCTCGAACACCTCCTTGGCGATCTTGCCGGAGATGGTGTCGTCGGCGATGCGTGCCAGCAGCCCGGCCAGCGCCTCGGCGCCCACGCGGCTCTGGGCGACGTCGAGGTTCTCGCGGTTCAGCGCACCGGCGAGTTCGCCCATCACCCAGTTGGCGGCCAGCTTGGAATGGCCGCCCAGGCGGGCCGCCACCGTCTCGTAGTAATCGGCCATCTCGCGGCTCGCCGTGAGCACGCCCGCGTCGTATTCCGAGAGGCCGTGGTCGCGCACGAAGCGCGCCGCCTTCTCGTCCGGCAGCTCGGGGAGCGTGGCGCGCAACGCCTCGATCTGCCCATCGTCGATCGCGAGCGGCAGCAGGTCGGGATCGGGGAAGTAGCGGTAGTCGTTCGCCTCCTCCTTGGAGCGCATCGAGCGGGTCTCGCCGCGGTCGGGGTCGTACAGGCGCGTCTCCTGCACCACCTTGCCGCCGCCCTCGATCAGGTCGATCTGCCGCTCGACCTCGTAGTTGATCGCGCGCTCGACGAAGCGGAACGAGTTCAGGTTCTTGATCTCCGCGCGGGTGCCGAACTCGGCCTGCCCATGCGGCCGTACGGAGACGTTCGCGTCGCAGCGGAATGAGCCCTCCTGCATGTTGCCGTCGCAGATGCCGAGGTAGCGCACCAGCGTGTGGATCTTCTTCATGTACGCCACGGCTTCCTTCGCGGAGCGGAGGTCGGGCTCGGAGACGATCTCGAGCAGCGGCGTGCCGGCGCGGTTCAGGTCGATCCCCGAGAGGCCGTGGAAGTCCTCATGCAGCGACTTGCCCGCGTCCTCCTCGAGGTGGGCGCGCGTGATGCCCACCGTCTTGCGCGAGCCGTCCTCGAGCACGATCTCGAGCGAGCCGTCCTCGACCACCGGGCGCTCGTACTGGCTGATCTGGTAGCCCTTCGGGAGGTCCGGGTAGAAGTAGTTCTTGCGCGCGAACACCGAGCGGCGCGCGATCCTCGCGCCCGTGGCGAGGCCGAAGCGGATCGCCATCCTGACGGCCTCGCCGTTCAGCACCGGCAGCACGCCCGGGTAGCCCAGGTCGACGAGGTTCGCCTGCGTGTTGGGCGCGGCGCCGTAGGCCGTGGCCGAGCCCGAGAAGATCTTGCTGCGCGTGGCGAGCTGGGCGTGGATCTCGAGGCCGATGACGGTTTCCCATTCCATGATCGTTACTCGCAGTCCGCTACTCGTAGCCCGGCGGCACGCGGCGGTGCCAGTCGGTGAGCTGCTGGTACCGGTGCGACACCGACAGCAGCCGCGATTCGGAGAAATGCGGCCCCACGAGCTGCAGGCCCACGGGCAGGTCGCGCCCGCCCTCCTGCACGAAGCCGCACGGCACGGAGATCGCCGGCAGACCGGCGAGGTTCGCGCCGATCGTGTAGATGTCGTTCAGGTACATTGTGATCGGATCGCTGGTCTTGGCGCCCAGGCCGAACGCGGGCGTGGGGGAGGTCGGGCCGACCACGACGTCCACCTCGCCGAAGGCGCGCGCGAAGTCCGCCGCGATCAGCTGGCGGACCTTCTGCGCCTTGAGGTAGTAGGCGTCGTAATAGCCCGCCGACAGCACGTAGGTGCCGGTCATGATGCGGCGCTTCACCTCGTCGCCGAAGCCCTCACCGCGCGAGCGCCGGTAGAGATCGAGCAGGTCGCGCGGTGCGTCGCAGCGGTGGCCGAAGCGCACGCCGTCGAAGCGCGAGAGGTTCGAGGAACACTCGGCGGGTGCCACCACGTAGTAGGTCGGCACGGACAGCGGCAGCGCGGGCAGGCTCACCTCGCGAACCGTCGCGCCGTTGGCGCGCAGCGCCTCGATCGCCGCCTGCACCAGCCGCCCGACGGCCGGGTCGAGGCCCTGGTCGAAGAACTCGCGGATCACGCCCACACGCAGGCCATCGAGCGGCGTGGCGAGCTCGGCCACGTAGTCCGGCACGGGCGCGTCCAGGCTCGTGGAGTCGCGCGGGTCGAAGCCGGCCATGGCCCCGAGCAGCAACGCCGCATCTTCCGCCGAGCGCGCCAGCATGCCGGCCTGGTCGAGGCTCGAGGCGAAGGCGATCATCCCGTAACGGGAGACGCGGCCGTAGGTTGGCTTGAGCCCCGTGAGGTTGGTGAGCGCAGCGGGCTGGCGGATCGAGCCCCCGGTGTCGGTGCCGCTCGCCGCGGGCGCGAGGCAGGCGGCCACGGCCGCAGCCGAGCCGCCCGAGGAGCCGCCCGGGACCCTGGCGGTGTCCCAGGGGTTCTTCACGGGGCCGAACCAGCTCGTCTCGTTCGACGAGCCCATCGCGAACTCGTCCATGTTGGTCTTGCCGAGCAGCACCGTGCCGGCGGCTCGCCAGCGCTCGACCACCGTGGCGTCGTAGGGCGCGACGAAGTTCGACAGCATCCGCGACGAGCAGGTGGTGAGGATGCCGTCGGTGCAGAAGATGTCCTTGTGGACGATCGGCACGCCGGTGAGCGGGCCCGCCTCCCCCTTCGCCCGGCGCTCGTCCGCGCGGCGCGCGTCGTCGAGGGCCCGGTCGGCCGTGACGGTGACGAAGGCGTTGAGCCCGGGTCCCAGCCGCTCGATGCGGCCGAGGAAGTGCAGGGTCAGCTCCAGGCTCGAGAAGCGCCGGGCCGCGAGGCCCGCGGCCAGTTCGGCGACGGACAGGGTATGCAGCGGCATGGGCGGACCCTACTCGATGACCTTGGGCACGAGGTACAGGCCGGCCGCGACGCTCGGGGCGTTGCGCTGGAACTTCTCGTGCTGGTCCGTCTCGGCCACGGCGTCGGGGCGCAGGCGCTGGACCTGGTCGGCCAGCGGGTGGGCCATCGGCTCCACGCCGCCCGTGTCGGCGGCCGACAGCTGCTCGACGAAGTCGATGATGCGGGAGAGACTGTCGACGTACACCGCCATCTGCGCCTCGGTGATCTCGAGGCGGGCCAGATGGGCGATGCCCTCGACCTGGGCGCGCGTCAGGCTCATGCGGAAAAGCTCGGTCGGACGGGAAAAATGTGGGCTAAATCATACACCTCGCCTTGCTGAAAGTCCCGGCAATGGTTAAATTGTCGGGCTTGCGCGCGCACCGGCGCGTCCCCTCCTCCCTGCGTTCGCGGTCCAGATGCTCAAGAAACTCCGGGGCTATTTTTCCAACGACCTGTCGATCGACCTCGGCACCGCCAACACGCTGATCTACGTGCGCGGGAAGGGCATCGTGCTGAACGAGCCCTCGGTGGTCGCCATCCGCGAGGAACCCTCGCGCGGCGGCAAGAAGATCGAGGCGGTCGGCACGGACGCGAAGAACATGCTCGGCCGCACGCCGGGCAACATCACGGCGATCCGGCCGCTCAAGGACGGCGTGATCGCCGACTTCACCGTCACAGAGAAGATGCTGCAGCACTTCATCGAGAAGGTGCACGGGAACCGCCTGATCCGCCCGAGCCCCCGCGTGCTGGTGTGCGTGCCCTACGGCTCGACCCAGGTCGAGCGGCGCGCCATCCAGGAATCCGCCGAGGGCGCCGGCGCCCGCTGGGTGAGGCTGATCGAGGAGCCGATGGCGGCTGCCGTCGGTGCCGGTATGCCGGTGCACGAGGCGCGCGGCTCGATGGTGCTCGACGTCGGCGGCGGCACCTCGGAGGTCGCCGTGATCTCGCTGAACGGCATCGTCTACGCGGCTTCGGTGCGCATCGGCGGCGACCGCTTCGACGAGGCCATCATCAACTACGTGCGCCGCAACTACGGCATCCTGATCGGCGAAGCCACGGCCGAGCGCATCAAGATCGAGATCGGCTCGGCCTACCCGGGCCAGCAGGTGCGCGAGATCTCGGTCAAGGGCCGCAACCTCTCCGAGGGCGTCCCGCGCAGCTTCACTCTCAACTCCAACGAGATCCTCGAGGCGCTGCAGGAGCCGTTGCAGGGCATCGTGGGCGCGGTCAAGGCTGCCCTCGAGCAGACCCCGCCCGAACTCGGCTCGGACGTCGCCGAGCGCGGCATCGTGGTCACGGGCGGCGGCGCGCTGCTGCGCGACATCGACAAGCTGCTCATGGAGGAGACGGGCCTGCCGGTCGTGGTGGCCGAG
>Ga0209254_10000356_pt1 | contig 35680 bp, 32 predicted proteins | sample FrelakmetDIP11DI_FD_187148 | JGI IMG/M metagenome (GOLD analysis project Ga0209254, IMG submission 187148) | Freshwater lake sediment microbial communities from the University of Notre Dame, USA, for methane emissions studies - DIP11 DI (SPAdes)... | ecosystem: Environmental > Aquatic >... | reverse complement strand
CCGCACTGCGCCGCACCGTGTGCGGCGCAAGTGTCTGTGTCCGGATTATTGGTGAATCGAATGCCCTTCCACCGCTTCGGCCGCTTCCATCATCGCTTCACTCAACGTCGGATGCGCGTGCACCGAGCGGGCCACTTCATGCGGCGTGAGTTCGTAATTGCGTGCCAGCACCCATTCGGGCAACAGCTCGGTCACTTCGGGGCCGATCAGATGCACGCCCAGAATCTCGCCGTATTTCGCATCGGAAATGATCTTCACAAAACCGTGATTCTCACCTAATCCCAGCGCCTTGCCGTTGGCCTGGAAGTTGAAGCGTCCCACTTTGTATTCGAGGCCGCGTTCCTTCGCCTGCTTTTCGGTGATGCCCATCGATGCCACCTGCGGCTGGCAGTAGTAACAGCGCGGCATGCCTTCGATGTCCAGCTCCACCGTCTCCACACCCGCGATGGTTTCCGCCGCCACAATACCCATTGCCGATCCGACGTGCGCCAGCATCAACTTCGCGTTCACATCGCCGATGGCGTAAATATACGGCACGCTGGTGCGATAGTGACTGTCCACTACGATGGCCCCGCGTTCGGTCTCCACGCCCGCCGCTTCCAGCCCGATGTTCTCGCTGTTCGGCGCAAACCCGATCGCGATCAGCGCCTTATCGGCCTTAAAGGTCTGGCCGCCCGCTTTGACTTCTACGCCATCGCCCGCCTTCGCCAGCGACTCGACCTTGGTGTTGGTCAGCAAGTTGATGCCCATTTTCTTGAGATGCTTCTCCAATTCCTTGCTGACCTCTTCATCTTCCAGCGGCGCGGCGTTGGGCAGCATCTCGATGATGGTCACGTCTGTGCCGTACGATCGGAACACGTAGCCAAACTCCAACCCGATCGGCCCTGCCCCGATGATGACCATCGACTTCGGCGGCTGCGTGATTTCCAGCGCATGGCGATAGGTGATGATCGCCTTGCCATCCACTTCCACGCCCGGAATGCTGCGCGCTCGCGCGCCCGTGGCGATGATGATGTGCTTCGATTCGATCACGCCGGTGAAGGCATTACCACTCACCGATGGCGCGGTCTCCACCGCCGTAATCTCGATGTGCGTGGCGTCCTTCAACTTGCCCGCACCCTGATAGACATCAATCTTGTTCTTCTTCATCAAGAACTGCACGCCCTTCACCAGCCGCCCCGATACATCGCGGCTGCGCTTGTGGGCCACCGCGTAATCGAGTTTCAGGTTCTCAAACGAGAATCCGAAATCCTTGCCACGCGTCAACAGGTTGGCGATCTCCGCATTGCGCAGCAGCGCCTTGCTGGGAATGCAGCCCCAGTTCAGGCACACGCCGCCGAGATGTTCCTTCTCCACGATCGCAGTCTTCAGTCCCAACTGCGCAGCGCGAATCGCGGCCACGTAGCCGCCCGGCCCGCCGCCGATTACGGTCACATCGTAGGTAGTCATCAGATCTCCTGTCCATTCTCCGTTGCGACCGCCGCAGCGTCTGGCGCGGCATCCGCGGTCACTTCACGGTCAAGTTCGAATTCATACACCAGCGTATCGTCTGCCTCACGCAAACGCTTGCCCAGGCCCAATTGCATATACAAATCCGGCGGCTTGGGACCCACATAGATCAAATCAACAACTTGTTCATCCTCAAGCACTTGCCAGATCAAGCGATGATTTCGCAACAGCCACATACGCCAGTGATCGGGGTACCCATCAAGTTCCTTGGCATCAGTGGGGCGAGGTTCGCGTGCCAGATCCTTGATCACTTGGCGCGCAACTGCCCGGATATCACCCGGCAAGGCAGCCAGCAAACGCAAAAAGTGTCGGTCATACCGCAATTGATAAGCCCTTACTCAATCGGCGGTAGCCGCCTCCCATTCCTCCACCGTCATCGTCACAATTTCATCAGGATGAGCGCGGCGGTAGGCTCGCGCTATCTCGACTTGCTCGCTCAGGAAATCTTCTTCCGACTGTCGTTCGCGCAAAAACATGACGAAATCGAGCACTTCGCGCGCCAGCTTCTCCGGCAGCTGGGCGATCTCAAACTGGATCAATTCTTGAACTGTCATCGACTTCATCGCGCACCTCCCCTACCAATTATCCTGCGCGTGCAATGGAAACGGCTACGTCCAACTTTCTAATCGCTGCTTGATGGCCGCCACAAAGTTGTCGGCGCTGTTGCCATCGAGGATGCGATGATCAAACGTGAGGCCGACGTACACCATCGGTTTGATGGCGATCGCGTCGACCTCATTCTGGGTCACCACGACGACGCGCTTCTGTATCAGCCCGACGCCAAGGATACCACATTGCGGCTGATTGATCACCGGCGTGGCGAACAACGATCCCGACGTGCCGTGATTGGTGATGGTGAACGTGCCGCCCTGCACTTCGTCGGGCTTGAGCTGTTTGCGCCGCGCCCGATCGGCCAGATCGTTGATCGTGCGCGCAAAACCGAGCAAGTTCAGCGAGTCGGCGTTCTTGATCACCGGCACGATCAAGCCGTCTTCACCCAACGACACGGCGATGCCCAAATTCACCGTGCGATGCAGCACGATGCCGCTGTCACTCCACGACGAGTTGACCAGCGGATGTTTCTTCAATGCGGCGATGGTCGCCATGGCAAAGTACGGCGTGAACGTGAGATTCGCGCCGTCGCGCTCGAACTGCGCTTTGTGGGTGTTGCGATGCGCCACCACTTTTGACAGATCGACTTCAAACACGGTCGTGACGTGCGGACTGGTGCGCTTGGACATGACCATATGTTCGGCAATGGCCTTGCGCATGCCGTTGAGCGGCAGCACCTCATCGGAGGTAACCGTCGGCGCGGAAGCGGCCGCTGGCGCAATCGGGCCGGGCGAGGCCGACACCGCTGTGCCAAACACTTCTTCCGTCGGGCGAAAGAGTTCACCCAATCCGGGCTGTTCCCACGCTTCCAGTTTTTCCGAAGGCGTGTCCGGTTGCATTTCAACGTACGCCAGAATATCTTTCTTGGTCACACGCCCACCTTCGCCTGTGCCGTGCACAAGCGCCAAGTCGACGTGGTGCTCCGAGGCGATGCGCGCGACGACCGGCGATATTCGCGCACTCGATCCGTTGCCGCGCGGCATCTCTTGCTCCCTCTCGCTTTCAGGAAGCGAGCTGGGGCGAGGGTCAGTTGCTGGCACACTTTCACCGGACGCACCAATGAACGCAATCAACGTTCCGGCTTTCACCACGTCGCCTTCATTCGCGTACAATTTCAACAGCGTGCCTGCACCCGCAGCCGTCACTTCCGTCGTGACTTTATCGGTTTCTACTTCCAATAGCGGCTCGTACAACTTCACCGGCTCACCGAGCTGCTTCAACCAGCGGCTGATCTTTCCTTCAACAACACTCTCCCCAAGTTGGGGCATAATGACGGGTGTGCCCATGAGCTTTCCTTTTACGCAATACGTACTTCGTATTGCGTGGTGCGTGTTTAGTAGCGCGCCAACTTCCTCATCGCTTCCGCAATCTTCTGCGGATTTGGCATGAACCAATCTTGCAACGGATGGCTATACGGCACAGCGGGCACATCAGGCCCGGCCACACGCCTGATCGGCGCGTCCATGTAGTTGAAGCCTTCGTCCGCCAAAATCGCGGCGATCTCTGCGCCATAGCCCAAAAACCGATTGTCCTCGTACACGATCAAGGCTTTGCCCGTTTTCTTGAACGATTCGAGTACGGTGTCTTTATCGAGCGGATTCAACGTACGCAGATCGATCAGTTCCACGTCGATGCCGTCCCGCGCCACTTCTTCAGCTGCCTGCTGGCAGTAGTAGTGCATCATGCCGTAGGCATATACGCTGATGTCCGATCCCTCACGCGTGATCTGCGCCTGCCCGATCGGCACGGTGTAATCCCCGTCGGGCACTTCGCCTTTGATCAGACGATAGCCCTTCTTCGGTTCAAGGAACAACACCGGATTGTTGTCGCGCACCGCGCTCTTGAGCAAGCCCTTCGCATCATGTGGATTGGAGGGAATGACGACCTTCAAGCCCGGCACGTGCGCGTACGTCGCCTCAATCGATTGCGAGTGGTATAGTCCGCCGCCGATGCCGCCACCGTAAGGGGTACGAATCACCATCGGCACAGTGAACGTGCCGCCGGTGCGATAGTACATGCGCGCTGCTTCGTTGACGATCTGGTTGTAAGCCGGCTGAATGAAATCGGCAAATTGAATCTCGCAGATAGGACGCAGGCCATTCATCGCCGCGCCAATGCCCACCGCCACGATGGACAACTCGGCCAACGGTGAATCAATCACGCGCGTGGGGCCGTACTTGTCAAACAGGCCCAGTGTGGCGCGGAACACGCCGCCGCGCTGCCCCACATCTTCGCCGGTGATGAACACACTGTCGTCGCGAGCGAGTTCTTCATCCATCGCCTCGCGGATACCCTCAATCAGAGTTTTCTCTGCCATAGAAAGAATCTCCCGTGAAGTGAACAAGCGCAAACTGTCACAGACGCGTGATGAGTGAAGAGTAAAGAGCAATCCATTCACTCTTCACTTTTCACTCATCACGCGGCAAAGACCGGCCCCGCCGCCCATTCCACAGTGGGATACGGCGCGGCCTCGGCGGCTTGATGCGCGTGATTCACTTCGTCGACGATGCGTTCGTCTAGCTCGCGCTCGTGCTGCTGCGAGAGAATGCCCGCATCCATCAAGCGTCCGCGAAACTTGGGCAACGGATCACTGATCTTGAGTGCCGCCTTGTCTTCTTTCGAGCGGTAAGCCGAATCGTCGTCATCCGACGAGTGAGGAGTCAGGCGCACCACGCGTACTTCCAGCAGCGTCGCACCACCGCCCGATCGGGCAATGTCGATCGCCTCTTGCGCAGCGTGATACGCCGCAATCGGATCGAGACCATCGACGGTGACGCCGCGCACGCCGTAGGCCGAGGCGCGATCGGACACGCGCGGAATCGCCATCTGCTTCTCCATCGGCACGGAGATGGCGTATTCGTTATTCTCGACGACGACGATGAGAGGAAGTTTGTGGACGCCCGCCCAGGTGAGGGCTTCGTGAAAATCGCCTTGATTGGTGGAACCTTCGCCGAGGCACGTCACCGCAACCCGATCGCCGCCCTTCAGTTTCTCGGCCAATGCCACGCCCGCGGCTTGGGGCACCTGCGTCGCCACGGGGCTGGAGACGCTGTAGATGTTTTTCGATCGTCGTGAATAGTGTTCGGGCATCTGCCGCCCGCCCGAACTGGGATCGTCCTGCCGGCCAAACACACCCAGCATCACCTCAAGCGACGTCATGCCGCAGGCCAGAACCATCGCCAGATCGCGATAGTACGGCAAAAAGTGATCTTCGCCGCGCCGCATGGCAAAGGCGATGCCCACCTGCGCGGCTTCATGTCCCATGCCGGAAATGTGAAAGGCGATCTTGCCCTGCCGATGCAGAATCCAGCAGCGCTCGTCCAGACGACGCGCGCGCAACATGGCCGTGTACATGTCCAACAGTAGATCGGCGGGCAGATCAGCGAGGGGCGCAGTCGCAGATTCGAGAACGGGCACGACCATCGGTTCCTCCCTTGGGTTTTGGGTTCTGATTAACATGTACCCAACGCGGGCCAGGCATTAGGCACCACAATACACACAGAGTATACCGCAGATTGAGCGCGACCTGCAGACAAAAAAACGTGACAAGTACCGGTCATGGCACTCGTCACGTTTTTCACTTCACGCTTTGCTGGCCGCCTTTCGCCCTGCTCGAATAGCTCTGAATTTCGGGATGACAATCCGCAACAGCAAGATCACTACAATCAAGATGAGGATGCCCATAATCGCGGGGATGACGATCGTCGTGATGGTGACCACCAGTGCCGCGATCGCTTCCAATAGGGCCACGATGGGATTTGCTACCCCGCCCGTGGAGCCGGCAGCCACCGCGCGCGTCACTACCGTCGCACCCTGCACCGTCAAGGCCACACCGCCGCCAGCGATGATGGCCAACACCCAGCGCGCAATGGGATGCATATCCGTCAACACCGCCGCCATCATGATCACGCCGGCAATCGTCGCGGCGGGTGTGGCGATGCTATCGAGCGCGTTGCTGACCCACGGCACCAGAAAGCCCAGCAGTTCAATCAGCGTCGCCACCGCAAACACCAGCGCCGCCGCCGGGGTGCCCATCCACTGAAAGCCAGGCGAAAGCGTAATCCAACCGGCCATCGAAGCCAGGCTGACGAGCAGCATGGGTACAAAGACGCGAAAGCCCACTGCCGCGCTGAGGCCGATGCCAAGCAAAAAACTTAGAATGGTTTCTTCCATAGTTGATCAGTCCAGAATCTGCTGAATTTCGCCGTTGATTTCTAATCCTGCATGGCGGCCTGTGCCGGAGAAGACCACCTTGCGGCTCGACAATTCGATCAGTTTCACGGTAATCGTCGCCGTCAAACTCTCCGTCACCCGCTGCAGCATCTCGCTCCGGTACGGGGCATGGAGCAAACCGCCTTCACTGCGCGCCGCCTCAATTTCGAGGCCGTGCTGCTTGTTCTCGACACGTAGTAAGACGTGTGAGTCCGTCAGACGCAGACCGGTGATCCTGGCTCCATTATACTTCGTGAAGCGGTACAACTGCCGATTATGCCACAACCCGATGATGAACCCCCGGAACGAATTGCTCAGCCAGGGAATCGTGGCAACCGAAATCGTGATGGATGTGCCGGGCTGCTCAAAGTGATTGCTCTGGCCCCAGATCCACGCTTGCGGAAACGCCTGACCCCAATCCTTCTCGATGTAGCCGCGCCCGCCGTCGAAGCTGACGGTCTCGCCGTTCATGACCAACGAGCCGCGTACCACATGATCGAGACCCAGCACGCCGTGATAACACTCCATGAACGGCGCAAAGGCATACGGCCCCATGATGCCGGGCGAGAAGGCCGTCACCGGCCAGGGTGTGAGGCCGTCAAAATTCAGATCGCCGCGCAGGGTTCGATCGGGATCGGCGATGTCGATCGAGAATTCATCAACCCGAAAATGATTCGGCCCCACGCGCAGGTCAAACTCTCGATCGGAAGCCGCAAACTGCTCGAGCGGATAACGATGGTACGTGGAATGACCGCTTAAACCGTCGAGCACCTGCACGAACGCATGCGAGGTCGATCGATCTTTCCCCAGAAACACACCGGGAATCACCGCGTGAACGTGCCGCTCAGCCGCATCGACAAATTTGAAATACCACCCCTCAAAGAAACCGCTTTTCTTTCCGTGGCCATGATACATGGCCGGCTGCCAAATCGCACGAAGCTTGGTAAACACTCACTCCTCCGCCGCGCTGTGTAGTGTGTCGGTGATCAAGTGTATCACAATAAAAGGCTGCTTAATGCGCTCAGTCACGCATTACGCAGCAGGTATCCGATCTTACATTTCGCAGCTTCAGGCCTGTTTGGCAGACGCGGCAGTCGCTGGCTTACCTTTGGAGGTTGTTCCGTTTTCAACGGCCGGCTTTGGTGCAGTGATCAAATCCCACAAGGTGCGTGCCAGCAAGCCAATCGCCTGGGCCGATGGCGCGTTCGCATCCAACTGGAAAATGGTGGCGCCTTTGACCGACGCGTAACGCAATTTCGGATCGTCCGGGATCGTGAAAACACGCGGCAGCCCCAGCACTTTCTCGATCTGCGCCGCCGGAATGCCGCCCAGCATACTGGCGCGATTAATCACCAGCACCGTGCGGTCCGGTGATAATCCCAAATGCGGGGACATATCGCAGAAAATGCGCGCGTTCTTTACCGCCGCCAGGTCCGGCGTGATGACGAGCAAAACCAGGTTGACGATGTCGATCAGCGCGAGGTTGTGATCCGTCAGGTAACTGGCCGAATCGATCACCACGGCGCTCGATCGATCACGCAGCCGGCGCGCCGCCTGCACCAGCATGCTGCCTGTAATCAGCTCGGCCGTCTCCGGCCTGGGCGGCGCCAACAACAAGTTGATGCCCGATGAATGCGCCAGCAGCAAATCGGGCAGCGTCTCGGCATCAGGACGGTTGCTCGTCGTGAGATCGGCCAGCGACTTGGTGGGCCGCAGATTGAGGTGCACCGGCAGATCGCCGAATTGCAGATCAGTGTCGAACAGCGCCACGCCGTGTTTGATTTGATCGAGCGCCGCCGCCAGGTTGATGGCGACAGTGGACACTCCCGTGCCGCCGCGCGGGCTGTATGCCAGAAACAATGGCACGCGCAGGCTGGATGCTGTGCGCTCAATTACGGCCACTTCGGACGGCGCCGCCAACCCCAACTCCTCAACCACCGGGCGCTTGGCCTCTTCAATTTTCTTGTAAGTGAGCAGCGCCGCCCGGTACACGCGGCGAATGCAGTTCACCAGTTCATCGGCGCTGAAGGGCTTGGCCTGATAATCACGCGCCCCGGCCAGCATGGCCGAGCGCATGTAATCCTGCTCGAATTGTACGGAGATGATGATGACCTGGCAGTACGGCACCTGCAAGGACATCTCGCGCGTCGCCGTGATGCCGTCCATGTCCGGCATGTTGATATCCATCAACACGATGTGCGGTTCGTACTCGTGCGCCAGATCCAGTCCCGAAATTCCGTTATACGCCTGCCCCACCACTTCCATGTCCGACTCAAACGCAATCAGGCGGCTGACGTGCTCGCGCGTCTCCTGGTTGTCGTCCACGATCAAGATGCGGATCTTGTCACCCGTTGTGCCGGGCTTGACCAATCGGGTGGGCGGCCTGGACATCGCTTCCGCTTTGGCGGCAGCCTCGGCCGCTGTGATCTGGCGCAGCGACGCGGCCTTCTGCTCGGGCACCGGTGGAGTGGCAACTTTGGCTTCGCCGATCAATGAAGTGAGTGAGGCAGCTTGAGCGGGTACAGCGCTGGAGGGAGGTGCAGCGGTCTGTACTGGCGCCGGCGCAGCCGCTTTAGCCGCTGATTTTGCTGTGCGTCGACGGCGCACAACCACGACGACCAACAGCACCAACACCAGCACTGCCAGTCCGCCAACAGCAAGCAGGAGCGGATTATCCATTAGACACAATCACCTTGAGCACAGTACAGGAATTGTACGCGGCTTGAGGATCTCCGCCAATCCCACCAAAGTCCGGGGATTGTTTCATCCCACCCACAGAGGGGGACTCCCAAAAAGATGGGACTGCGTGTTTCGTCCCGCCCAAAGAGGGGATTATTTCATGTGACTCATATACTACCGGGATCATTCCTCAGTTAGCGGCGATTGTATCACAGGTAGCTCTTGCAGACGAACGAGGGCGGACTGTGCGGCCTGCGCTTCTTCGGGAGTCATGCGATCATCGGCATAACGGGCGCGCAGATACAAGGTCGTCAACTCGCTCACCGGTTGCTGCTGCGCTTCAGACGGACCGCTGATTCTCTGCGCATACGTGCTGGGTGTTTGATATGGCGCGCGGGCACGAATGCGCACTCGCGCCCATTCTAAGAACGCCTGATAAACTTTGCGCACCACCTGACGCGGATCGTCTCCACTCAACGGCAAATACAAGCCCTGCGCGGCTTCGTGCTTCCGGCGCAGACGATTCAGCAGATGCTTCAATTGATCGAGCAGCAGTTCGCGCGACGCAATGCTCTCACGGGTCTCCTCGAAGTTGCGGCGAGACAGCAACCCCGATCGGTACAGCGCCCAGATGGTTAAGAGCACAAACAAGATCACCAGCAACGCTACAGCCGTTCCCCGACTGAACGTCACAAATTCCGGCGAATCCAAAAACGACTGAATGTCCTGTTCTGCGCGCGCGAGGTTGATCTGGAGCCCAATTTGGTGAATCACGCGCAACACCGCCATGATACCTTCCAGCAGGATGCGCAGGAAAAATTGCAGAATCGGGACCAGCGGCGAGATCAACCAGAAGAAAAAGGTAAACAGCGGGCGCAGCGCTTCCGCCAGGACGCCACCCAACCAGGAGAGAGCCGGACCGATCAAGGAGAAGAATTGCCGCAGCGTGTCTGGCGAGAGCAGGCTTGTGATAAACAGGCCACCTAGGAGAATCGTGCCAACCACACTGAGAATGGTGACGAACCAGTGGCGTTGGCGCTTGAACCACGACCCGGCTTCGGGTTGCTGCTGGCGCGAGAGTTCGATGTTGACAACCGTCAGGGTGCTCAACGCCGTCGCGAAGAAGATCAACACCGCGGCCAGCATATCGAGCGGCGCAATACGGCGCGAAAACTGATTGATCAGAATCAAGAAAGACAGCGCCAGCACACCGTTCAGAAACGTCCGCTCCAGGTTTTCATCGATCAGCGATTGGCTGCGGCCCAGGAGGATGCCGCGCCACCACAACGCGGCGGTGACCATCCCGACGACCAGCTCGGGCGCCATGGAGTTTTGCCAGTCCAACAGATTACGTAGAAAGGCTGCTGGCGCAAACAGTTGATAGGTCAGCGCCGTAACGATCACAATCGCCAGCAGGCCGCCCAGCACAATCCAGCGGCGCTGATAACGGGTTCGGCGCAACGCGTAACGCGTGACAGCCGTGCTCACCAGGATCACGAGCAGCATCAACCCGGCCGGCGGTGCCATCCCAGCCCGATCGACCCCGGTAGAGAGCACGATCCACTGCGTCCACGGCGCAACCCACGCTACCACCATGACGGCGATGGCACCAGGTAGGATGATGAATTGCAACCAGTCGATTCGCTTCATATCCAGAACAGGGCAGGCCTGTATCTTCCCTTACGAATACGGTGTCAGATTCAACGCCTTGAGTTCAGTCCAATTCTCACACACCACGTACAGTGGGATGTCGGGCGGCACGGCTCGATCGGGTTGGCGACCCACCAGAATCAGCGCGGCTGGATGGCCCTTGCGGCGCAGATTAAGCAGATCGTCAAGAATCGCGTCATTGAGCAACGACGTGATCGCAAAGATCGATGCGCCATAGGGCAGGCGCGACTGCTCCAGACGCAGCAGGTTGTCAAATGTCAACAGCGGCGTCGAGTTCAACTCGGCCAGCGCTTCCAGCAGGCGGTTGGCCTGCAGGGCGTGGCGCGACGCCGGAAGATGCACCCATTCTCTGGATTCACGGATATTGCTGTTGGCGGCCAATCCCACAGAACGGCGCGCCTCCAACCCGGCCACGGCCAGCGAAGCCGCCGCCACGATGGCCGTCTCCAGGAAATCAGCGACGATGCCTTCATAGAGATGTTCCAACGTTTGGACGTTGAGACAGATCATCCAGTGCGGGGCGGCACTGGGATCGAACATCTTGGTCTGCAATGTGCTGCGATGCGCCGTGGCTTTCCAGTGCAAATGGCGCACGCTATCACCAGCCTGGTAATCGCGCGCGCCTGCCACCTGCAATGGATCATCGAGGATGCGTCGTTCACTACCGTAGTCGCCCAGCGGCCGCGCCACTGAAAGACCCAGCTGCTCCACCGGTACTATCTTGGGATAGACCAGCATGGTTTGCACATCTGGTAGCAGCAGATGTCGCCGGCGAAATCCAAACAAATCGCCAGACGCGATCTGCGCCGGTCCGATATGGTACACGCCACGTCGTTCGCCGCGCAGCCGATAGCGTCGCCGCACTCTTTCGTACCAGCGCAAGCTGTAGACGTTGGCCAACAGGCGGTGCCGCGGACGCGTGCCAAGACGTGTCTCCGTGCGCAGAACGGGCAAGTCTTGCGGAAATTCATCCTCGGCCTTCAGCCACGTCAACGGCAGCGGCTTGGCGTTAATCAGTTCGATGCAGAATTCGGTTTCTTCGCCAAAGAAAATGCGCGTGGCTTCAAAGCGGCGTGTATAACTGACACCTGCCAGGCAATAGCGCCCCCATAGCCAAGAGGTAAACGCGATGAACGACACAATGACGCCGATCAGAAACAGCAGCGGATTGCGCGTCACCAGGCTGAGCGTAAAAGCGAGGAAGAGAAGTAGGATGCTGAGACGGCTGGTCATGGCTCCGACCAGGTTTCTTCCACCGGCACAGGCACCTGCTCGATCATGCTTTGCAGCACTTCGGGCACGCCCTTGCCGTGCAAACGTGACTGGCTGGATAAGATCAAACGGTGCGCCAGTGCCGGCACGCTGAGCAGCTGCACATCATCGGGAATGACGAAGGCACGGCCACGCACCGCGGCCAACACTTGCGCCGTGCGCGCCAAGGCCAGCGATCCGCGCGGACTCGCGCCGAGTGACAACGCCGGGTTGTTACGCGTGGCGCGCACCAACGCCAGGATGTAAGTCTCGATAGCGGGACTGAGGTAGACGTGACGGCACGCCTTGCTCAGCGCCAACACCTCATCCCCTGTCACGACGGGCTTCAATTCCTCCAACGGATCAGATTCACGGAAGCGGCGCAGCACCTCGCGTTCTTCGTCGGCTTCGGGGTAGCCGATCGCAACCCGCAACAGAAAGCGATCGAGCTGCGCTTCCGGCAGCGGGAACGTGCCCTCCAACTCGATCGGATTCTGCGTGGCGACGACAAGGAAGGGCAGCGGAACCGATCGGGTGATACCATCCACCGTGACTTGCCGTTCTTCCATCGCCTCCAGCAGCGCCGATTGGGTGCGCGGCCCCGCTCGATTGATCTCATCAGCCAGAATGATCTGTGACATCAGCGGCCCGGCGCGATACTCGAAGTCTTGCGTCTTTTGGTTGAAGATGCTGACACCGGTGATGTCGCTGGGCAAGAGATCGGGCGTGAACTGCACGCGCTGAAACGAGCAGCCCAGCGATCTGGCCAGCGACTTGGCCAGCATCGTCTTGGCGAGGCCGGGCACATCTTCGATCAGCACATGGCCCGGCGTCAGCAGCGCCACCGTCAGCAACTCGATGACGGACGCTTTGCCGACGATGACCTTCTCGATATTCCGCTGAATGGCCCGGGCTGCGACTTGGACTTGCGAAAGATCGGTCATCAAAGTTCCTTTGAGGATCTTCTACTGAGTAACCAGTAACGAGTAATGCGTTGGCCGTGTGTTACTCGTTACTCATTACTCGTTTGCTTACCTCATCCAACTTCGCTACTTCCTCATCTGTCAGCCGCCACCCCGCTGCCCCGCAGTTCTCCTGCGCCTGCCGCAGATTCTTCGCGCCGGGGATGGGCACGGCGCCTTTGCAGATGAGCCAATTCAACGACACTTGCGACGGTGACTTGTCGCCATGCGCCTGGCCGATCTCACGCAGCAGATCGATCAACGGCTGAATCCGTGTCAGGAGATCGCGCGTGTACTTACGGCGGAACAAGCCGGTCGGCGCCTTGTCTGGTGTGTACTTGCCGCTGAGCGTGCCTTTGGCAATCGGGCTGTAGGCGATAACGGTCACACCCAGATCGCGGCACACCTTGATCAAGCCGCCGGTTTCCGGCTTCCGATCGAGCAGGCTGTACTCCACCTGATTCGATGCTAATGGGATGCCGCGCCGGGCCAGCGCCGCGTGCGCTCGAATCGTCTGGCTGGGGCTGAAATTGGACACGCCGACGGCGCGCGTCAGGTCCGCCTCTACCACATCGGCCATGGCGTTCATCCACGTCTCGATGGCGACGGGCGTATACGGCCAGTGAATCTGATATAAGTCTACTTGCGAGAGGCCTAATCGGTTCAAACTCGCCCGCAGGGCGTGAAGCAGGCGGCCCGACGTCAAGCGCCACGGCAGCGGCGCGAATTTGGTCGCCAGCACTACCTGATCGCGCGTGTTAGTTGCCGCCATGAACTGACCCACCACGCGCTCCGAACGGCCCTGCCCGTACATCTCCGCCGTGTCGATGAAGTTGATCCCGGCGGCCAGCGTGGCTTCATAGATCTGCCGCAAATCGGCCTCGCCGTAACCTTTGCCGTACTCCCACGTCGTCGTATCGCCCCACTGCCAGATGCCCAGACCCAGCGGGGTTACGCGGAGATCGGTTTTGCCGAGAGGGACAAGATCGAGTTGAGGGGACATAGAACACCTTGTCGATGAAGATAAATCAAGCTTAACACATTGCTCAGCGGCGTCAATCAAAACAACGAGTGACGAATCAACCTCCACTCGTCACTCATCACTCATCATTTTTCTCGTTCCTCGTTACGCCATACTCTCCGCCACCACCTCCGCCACATCCACCACCTTCATCTCGCTCTTGGCAGCTTTGGCCGCATCCGTCAACATGGCGAGGCAGAACGGGCAGCCCACAGCCAGCGTATTCTTGCCCGTCGCCGCCGCTTCCGCAAAGCGATTCTCGTTGACGCGCTCTGTGCCATGTTCCTCTTCTTTCCACATTTGTGCGCCGCCTGCGCCGCAGCAGAACGAGTTGTTGCGCTGGCGCGGCAGTTCGGTGAGCGAGGCGCCCGCCAAATGCAGCACCTCGCGCAGGTGTCGCGCCATAGTAGTTGTGCGTGGTTGTCTGCTGCACAATCTTGTCGCGGCCCACCGCATCGCTGCCGAGGCTGGCGGATTCCGCAGCAATGTCGATGCCGCCGCTTTGGTTGGTGATATCGGACATCGTTCTACCTCTCCACCTGCCGTGAAGTCAAATCGTCGCCTGCCGCGAATGATGCCCGAAGCACATCCTGAAGATCTTCAGTGCTCCGTGCGTCGCTAACATCTTGATAATCGCCGATGCGCCCACTGCTCTGAATCAATGCTCGCAGACCAGCCTCAACCACCGCTTGTCTGGTCTTCAGCCCGGTGGCTTTCATTGCTTTACGCAACAACTTCTCATCAATCAAGATCGTGGTTCGCATTAGCGCCTCAAGCCATAAAGGTATGGTGAAGTGTAGCCCGTTTACGCATCTGCGTCAATCAAAACAACGAGTGACGAACCAACTTCACTCGTCACTCGTCACGCATCACTCGTCATCCTTTACGCATTACGCCCCTACGCCATACTTTCCGCCACGACCTCCGCCACATCCTTCACCTGCATCTCGCTCTTGGCGGCCTTGGCCGCATCCGTCAGCATGGCGAGGCAGAACGGGCAGCCGACGGCGAGAGTATTCTTGCCCGTCGCCCGCGCTTCCGCAAAGCGATTCTCGTTGACGCGCTCGGTGCCGTGCTCTTCTTCCTTCCACATCTGCGCGCCGCCCGCGCCGCAGCAGAACGAGTTGTTGCGCTGGCGCGGCAGTTCGGTGAGCGACGCACCCGCCCGATGTAGCACTTCACGCGGAGCGTCGTAGACCTGATTGTGCCGCCCGAGGTAGCACGGATCGTGGAAGGTCAGATCGATACGCGCGGCATCGTAGCGTTTGAGTTTGCCTTCCTGGTAGAGTTCCTCGATCAACTGCGTGTGATGGATCACTTCGTAGTTGCCGCCAAACGCCGGATATTCATTCTTCAGCGTGTGCAGGCAGTGCGGGCATGTCGTCACGATGCGTTTGGGAGCGACCTCATTCAACATCTCGACGTTGCCCGTCGCCAGTTCGAAGAACAACGCTTCATTGCCCGCGCGCCGCGCCGAATCGCCCGTGCAGCGTTCCATCTTGCCCAGCACCGCAAAGTTGACGCCCGCCGCATTGAGCACTTTGGCAAAGGCTTGCGCCGTCTTCTGTGCGCGCGCATCGGTGGCCGGGGCGCAGCCCACCCACCACAAAATATCCGGCTCGGGATTCTGCTCGATCGTCGGGACGTTGTGGCCCTTGGCCCATTCCATCCGTTGCTCCGGCGCGATGTTCCACGGATTGCCGGTGCGCTCCATGCCCTTGAAGGCTTGCTGCAACTGCGTGGGGAATTGATTGTCCATCAGCACCAGACTGCGGCGGATGTCGAGGATGTCGCGCATCGGTTCATTGCCCACCGGGCACACTTCGATGCAGGCGCCGCACGAGGTGCAAGCCCACACCGCTTCGGGACTGATGGCAAACTCAATCAACGCTGTGGAGGATTCTGCGCCCGCCGCCAAGGCCCTGCCCTCGTGGTTGATCTGATAGCGCTTGTTGATCTCCAGGGCCGAGGGGGACAGTGCCTTGCCCGTGTGATTGGCGGGGCACACATCCTGGCAGCGATTGCACATGATGCAGGCGTAGGCATCCAGCAATTGCGATCGAGAGAGATGCTCCAACTTCGATGTGCCGAACTGCGTGATGCTCTCATCCTCGAAGTTGATTTTATCGAGCTCGCCCATCGATCGGCGCACGGGCTTCAGCGCGTAGTTCACCGGACCCATGATCAAGTGGATGTGCTTCGAGATCAAGAAGTAGGGGATGAACAGCATGATCGAACCGATGGCGCCCCAGAAGAAAACGTGCTCCAGAACTTCTAACGTCTCGATCGGCATCCCGGCCCACAGGTTGCTGCCCAGCGTCCCGAACGGCTCCCACGGACTGCCACCCGCCAGTGTCACGGCGATGGTCGCTCCCAGATAGCGCGAGCCAACGTGGAACAAGATGAATAGGCCTACGATGGTCGAGTCGCGTTTGATGCCGAACGAAGCCTTGGGATGCAGCACGACGTTCTTGTTGAAGCCGAAGATCGATCGGCCTTTGGTGAAGCGCCGGATCAGCAGCGCTACCATGCCGACTAACACGCCCATCGTCAAGAGATCAGCCAGGAGGAGGTACACATATCCGATCGGGTTGTCAAACAGCCCTTTCAGTTCGGCGAACCAGGCGATGGCCACATCGACCACATTGACCAGCAGATAGAACGTGAAGCCCCACGCCACCATCGTATGGAAGATGCTGGCGAGCGGCCGGCGTTTCAGCACCGTGCGCTGCGTAAGAAAGACGCCGAGGCCGCGCCGCACGCGCTGACTCATGTTGTCCGTGCCGAGGGTGCCCTGCCCGCGCCAAATGATGTGATAGATGCGCTGGCCCACTTTGTACGCCGCGCCCAGCGCAAACAACGACAACACGATGAAGATGATCCGCTCGATGTCGGTGAGCATGTTGACCTCGTGGCGTCCCCCTCCCCTGTCGCGACGGGGGAGGGTTGGGGTGGGGGTTCAAAGAAAAGAGGCTGTCCCGCCTCGCAGCGCAGCAGCCGCTTCACTTATTGCAATGACCGCAGCACTTCAAACACCGGCCCGTTGTCCGGCACTTCGCCGAGGGCGTTGACGTGCGCGTAAATGATCGTGCCGTCCTTGTCGATGACGAACAGAGCTCGTTCGGCAAAGCCGCCTTCGCGCAGGACGCCGTAAGCCGTGGTCACTTCTTTGTTGAAATCGCTGATGAGTGGGAAGTCCAGATGCAGATGCTCGGCAAAGGCCACGCTGCTATGCTTGCTATCCACGCTGATGCCCAGCACTTCGGTGTTCAACGACTGAAACTCGCCTAGGCTCTGCTGCAGGCCGGGAAGCTGCAAACTGCACACCGGGCTGAAGGCAAAGGGATAGAAAGCCAGCAGCACATTCTTTTTGTCGCGAAAATCGCTCAGTTTGATGGTGCGGTTGCCGGACGCAGGGAGTTCAAAATCGGGGGCGACATCTCCAACTTGCAGTGCCATGATTCTTGCCTCTCCAGTGAGGTGGGATGTTCAACTCAAAGTCTAGCACATCCCATGACGCACTGCAAGATAAAACCTCACCTCTCTCCCGATCCAAAAGTCACTTAAAGTGGGGCGGCGAGGCCTACGTCTCCCACACCGCCGGTTTGAGCGAGCCGTGCAGTGACGCGAGAATCTCCGCGGCCTGTGCCGGGAACCGATCGGCATAGGCGCGCAGCAGGCCAAAGCATCCGGCGATCATCATATCGCCCAGCGGCACGGCGAAATAGGGATGATGCGAGGAATCGCGCATCAGTGATCGGCGGGGGCCGACAACGGCCACAAACCGATCGGTCACAGGCGCCCGATCGAACATCAGCGCCCCGTGGCCCATCGAATCGAAGACCTCGCGGTGTTCGAGTGATCCGGTCATCATCTTCGCGATGAAGCCGTCGAGTTGCTCGCGCGTGAGCTCGCCGGTGTGATGCTCAAAGACACCTTCGACGTTTCCATTTTTTGCAAGCGGATCGGGCTCCCCTGCCCGCTGGTCGCGCGGCGTGTCCCAGGGGGAGGCTGCGCTCGGAGCCGCTTCCGCTGAATGGGGGCCTAATCTGAAGGCCAGCGTGTGGAAGTTGCCCACGTTGCACACAATCGCTTGCGGGTGCGCGCTCACCGCCGGATCGAGCAGCGCGCCCAGCACCGCCGCCGGCGCGGTATCCATCAACATGACCTCGCCGTCGAAGTCGGCCGCGCTGGCTTCTACCGCTTTCAAGCGCGTCAGATGATCGGGCACGTCGCCGCGCAGATGCGCAAACGCCGAGAGACGATTCTCCGCCCGGATGCGCTGCTCCAGATAATCGAAGCGGAACTGCCGATCAGAATAACCGGCGGGCGCGTTGCCATGATCGAACACGGCCAGCGCCAACCCATCGGGATCAAGATCGACGCCAAATGCGGCAAAACCCGCCTGGATCATGGCGTAATCGAAGTCGCGCAGCACGATGGTGCGCTCTTCGTCTTCGTCAAGTTGGTGCGCTTCTTCGTCGCTCACCACGCGAATGCCCATGCGCTCGACTTTATCGAGTTCATCGTCGAACGTGCGCGCGGCTTCGGATGTAGCATATACTTGGTGTCCGGTGCGCACGTGATCCAGCACCGCCCAGTGGCTTGGCCCGCCGCCCATCATCACGCCGGTCAGGATGATTGCTTCACCACGGCGCGTCGCCTCTTTCACATGCTGAGCCACACGCAGCGTCGGCGAGGGCATCACCATCTTCAGGCAATTCTCAATCTCTTTGCGGCTATCGTACAGCAGAATGTCCTGCGTTCCAGTTCCCACGTCGACGCATAGAATTTTCACGCTTCGCTCCTTCCCTCTGTTTCTCCATCCCTCTGTCTCTCTATCGAATGAGCGACAGAGGGATAGGGGGAATGAGAGATCAAATCGATTGCCACACCATCACACGGACCGGCATGTCCGGCAGCGGCAGATGACCATTGACGACGCTGGCTCGCACGCCGTTGATCACGTCGACGAATTCTGTGCCATCGGGAATCGCGCCGTGGGCGACGGGCAGCGGTGAAGCCGATCGGTTTGCTGAACCCCGATAAGCCACGACTACGATGAACTCGTGATCGCTATCGCGCAGATACGCGAACGTATCTTCCTCGATCGACAGCACTTGGAAGCCACCGTCGATCAACGCAGGCGAGGTCTTGCGCAGCCGGATCAGCGTCTGATAGAACGCGCGCAGACCTTGGTCCCAACTCGATCGATCCCAGTTCATGCAAGCGCGCGCATCATCGCACAAGCCAATCTCGTCGCCATAGTAGATATTCGGGACGCCCACGTACGTCATGAGCAGCGCCACCGCCAACCGCGTGAGTTGCGGATCGTGCCTGGTGACATGGGCAATGCGCGCGGTATCGTGCGTCCCCAGCAGATTGAACTGCTGCTGCGCAATAACCCACGGCACCGCGGCGCGATAAGCCTGCCACGTATCGATGAGCGCCGGCGTGCTCCACGGCACATCGGACGCGGCAAAGTACGGCTCGCTGTGCTGGTGCACAAAGAAACCGCCCAGCCAGTACCATAGCGGATGCGCAAAGCCCGCGTAGTTCATGACCGCATCCCAGATGTCGCCTTGCAGTTGAGCCGTGCCGTCGAAGAAGTTCTCGCCCAGCAGATAGGCTTGCGGATTCTCTTCTTTCACTGCGCGGCGAATACCCTGCCCGATCTCCACCCCCAGTTGATCGGCCCCTTGCCGCGCCAGCATATTCGCTACGTCGATGCGCCATGCGTCGATGGCGTAAGGCTCGCGCAGCCACTTGCGGAAGATCGCCTGCGGGCCTTCATACATGACGTGGCGCAGCGCCGCGCTGCGATAGTTCAACTTGGGCAGCGATCGGACCCCCAGCCAACTCTCGTATTGATCGGGATGCTGATGAAACGTGAAGAAATCGGCGGTGGGGGCGAAGGGATCCTTCAACGCGGCCTGGAACCACGGATGCCTCACACCGCAGTGATTGGGCACGATGTCGAGCATGATCCGCAGGCCACGCTCGCGCGTCACGTGCCGCAATGAAATCAACGCCGCATCTCCGCCCAAATGCGGATCGACATTCTCGTAATCAACGACGTCGTAACGATGGTCGCTGTACGACGTGAAAATGGGCGTGAAGTACAACGCGTTGACGCCCAGATCGATCAGATCGTCGAGGTGCTGTTCGACACCCTGCAGATCGCCGCCGAAGAACTCCACCATATCGGCGTGCGGAATGTTGGACAGCGGCTCACCCCACTGCCGCGCGCGGGCGAGATGCCCGTCATAGTTCCATTCGCCGTCGCGCACGTTGCTGGCCGGATCGCCGTCGGCAAAACGATCGGGAAAGATCTGATAGAAGACGGCCGTGCGCACCCAGGCGGGCACGGCGTAATCGGCCAGCAGCTTGAAATCTTCCAGATCGGTCGGCACGTGGCGCTGCAGTCCCGATCCGTTGTACCACCACACGCCATCGGTCGTGAACAACAAGAAGCGATAACCCAGCAGCGGCATGGTGACTTTGAGTTTGGCTTCCCACCAGCGGCAGACCGCATTAACCTCGCGTGGCTGCATCTCGACAAAGGCTTGCTCGCCGTCGGGGCAGGCGCGCAGCAGCACGCGCTCGATCGGGGCTTGCGGATGCACGCGCAGCCGGATCGTAACCACCTCGCCCAGGCGCAGCGCTTGTGGTTCGACGTAGCGCATTGATCCGTCGTGATGAATGGATTGAAGCAAATTAACTGGCATCATATGGATGCGAATTATACACGTTCTTCCGGCGGCTTGATCGCTTTGAAACTGCGATACAGCAGTACATCGTAAATGATCTTCAAGCCGCCCGCTAGGTAAAATGGCACGTTCAGCAACAGCGGATAACTCATCAGCGCGCCGGTGATCGACGGTGAAATGGCCGCGCCCGTAGTGCGCGCCACGCCGGTCACGCCTGCCGCCGCCGATCGTTCATCGGGATCGACCACGGCCATCGTGTACGATTGGCGCGTCGGCACATCCATCTGCGAGATGCTGAAGCGCAGCAAGAGCATCAGCACGGCCCACGACAAAGTCGGCATCAGCGGCACAAGGATCAGCAGGATATTCGAAGGGATGTGCGTGTAGACCATCGTATTGATCAAGCCAAGGCGTTTGGCGAAACGCGCCGCCATCAGCGCCGAGATACCCGCCAGGATATTGGCCGCGAAGAAAATCGCACCCAGCGCGCCGGGTTCCGCGCCAAAGCGCACGTTGAGCCAGTACGCCACAAAACTCGACACGACGAAGCCACCTGCAAATGCATCCAGTGAAAACAGCGCGGAGAGTTTGAACACCACGCGCCGCGATCGATGCAAGCCCAGTGCTCCCCTCTGCCCGTGAGGGAGAGTCCCACGGGGAGGCTCCGCACGGGTTGGGGGTGAGGGGGCTTCCACCTTCGCCGACAAGCGCGTGAAGATCAACAACAGCAACAAGCCCATCAACCCGTAGCCGATCACGATGGCGCGATAACTGTTCAATGGCGTGATGCCGTTATTTTGCAGCAGCTGCGCCAATCCACCGCCGCACAACGCCCCGAACGCCGTGGCAAACGATCCCACGAGGTTGTACCAGGCGAAGACGTGCGTGCGCTCGCGATCGGGCACGATCTGTGACAGCGCGGCTTGCTCGATCGAGAGGAAGGGCCCCACCTCGTTGCCGCTGGGGCTGATCACGCCGATCGTGGCCGCGATCAACAGCGGGATGAACTCCTGCGTGCCCGCAAACAGCAGTGCCGCGAAGAGCATCAACAGCGTGCCGATGATCAACGTGCGGCGGCGACCAAACCGATCGGCGCGCGTGGTCATCCACAACGAGATCACCGTGTCACCGATCAACGTGAGGGTCAGTAATAGACCAACCACTGCTTCACTCAATCCGGCCTGCGCCAGATATAAGACCAGCACCACTGCCAGAAAGCCATAGGCGAACAAACGAGCCAGACGTGTGGCAAACAGCAGCCGCCCGTCAGCGGTGAGGGTTTTCATGAACCTTGCACAGCTTGCAGGCGGCACCAGGCGTACAACGCGTCGTAGACTTCGAACTGACGCGCCAGGTTCTCTTCGTCCTTCGGGTAGCGCAAGCTGTAACCGGACGCGATTGCTTCGAGGCCCCGCGCGATCGGATCTTTGTCAATATCCTCGGCCACATCGGCGGCATGCACGATCTGCGCGAGCCGCAGCAGCCCAGGATCTTTCAGATCGTACTTCAGGATGATCGACTCAAACGAGCAGCGGCCGTCGCGATGGCCCAACTCCACGCCCGGCGCATCGAATGGGATAGCACCGATTGCCGCCACGACTTGATCGATCCGACTCTTCGGCACAAATAGAAATTCGGCCTCGTTGTCGACGAACCGCGTAATCAGCCACGGGCACGCCACCCGGTCCACATGCACGTGTGAACGAGTAATCCACTTCACAGCACACCTCCATTTTGAGATGACTAGACGGTAACACGCACATGCCAAAATCGCAACCTGCCGTGTGGTATCATTTCAACGTGATCAAGCAGTTCGTCACCAATGAACCATGATCAGTGAACGATCATCAATGCCGAACGCCCTGAGCAGTAACGGACGGCACATCCGTTTATGCGGTGGATATTCGTTGCCATGCCCGACGACCTCCGTAACCGTCTGAAAAAACTCGGCGTCCACAAGGGTGCGCGCAACATCACACCCCGACCCAAGCCGAAACGCCAGACCGGCCTCGAAGCCCTGATCGACGGCGAGATCATCGAAACGAATTACGGCCCGCTCTTCGTGCATGTCGAGCGCTATGCGCCCGATTACGTGCACGGCCTCAGCGCCGTGGGCGACCTGCTGCACCAATCGAAGTGGGTGGCCGGCCGCCTGGCCGATGTCGACGCCGCGATCGATCTGCGCAAGACGGTCTTCATCGACACGGAGACCACGGGGCTGGCCGGCGGCACGGGCACGCTGGCCTTTCTCATCGGGGCCGGTGCGTTTGAGGAAGATGGCTCGTTCGTGGTGCGGCAGTTCTTCCTGCGCTCGCCCGCCGAGGAACCCGCGCTGCTGCTGCACCTGTCCGCATGGCTCGATCAGTTCGAGGCGCTTGCCTCGTTCAACGGGCGCGGCTTCGATCTGCCCATCCTGCAGACGCGCTTCACCTTGCACCGTCTGCGCCCGCAGATTCTCCGCGCCCCGCACCTCGATCTGCTGACGCCGGCCCGGCGCATCTGGCGCGGCCGATTGGAATCGTGCTCGCTCAAGTCGTTGGAATACCACGTGCTGGATATTCACCGCGATCAGATCGACATCGACGGCTCGCTGATTCCGCAGTTGTACATCGACTACGTGCGCACCGGCGACGCCAGCGAAATGCCGCGCGTGCTCTATCACAACGCTTACGACATCGTTTCCATGGTCACGCTGGCGACGCGCCTGATCCAGATCTTCGACGAAGAACGAGCGGCCTCGCTCACCGCCGCCGATCTCTACGCCCTCGGCAAGTGGCATGCCGATCACGACGAGCACGATCGGGCCGAACGCTATCTGCGGCAGGCGCTCGCCGACTTGTCCGACGCGTTGGTGGTTCAGCAGGCCTCGCTGCGATTGAGCCTGCTCTACAAACAACTCGATCGCCGCGCCGACGCGATCGGGTTGTGGGAAGCCGTGGCGCAAGCGTCGCCGGCGGATGCGTTGTCTTCCATCGAAGCTTGCATCGAACTCGCCAAATATTATGAGTGGCATGACATCAATCTGGCGCAAGCATTGGCGTGGACCGAACAGGCGGTGTCTAGGGCTGCCTCCCTGACAGACCGGTTCACGCGCAATCAGGTGCTGGCCGAGGTAGAGCATCGCCAGCAGAGGCTGGTGCGAAAAGTCAGTCGTACTGCGTAAGAAACAAAAACCCCGCTACCAGTTGGAGCGGGGTTTTGTGGCATCAGGCATAATGCTAGCCGAAGCACTTCTTGTGATAGTACATCATCTTGCGCCGCAGGCCGTCCTTGACAGGGAACATCTCGCCGACGGTAATGACCTGGCCGCACTTCTCGCACATGTGCTTGGTGGGTTGGGCCATGGCCTTGGCATGCTCTTTGGACTTCTCACCGGTCTTAGCCATCTTGCTTACTCCTTTTGTTACTTGCACTGATTCGATTCGCGGGGATAATTAGCCCCGTTTGAGCGAGGGCAATCTTCCCATATTCTCCAAACTCTGTCAAGGAAACCCTGTGAATATTCTCCTGCTCGATGTCGACGGCGTGCTGATCGAAGACGGCGGCTACTACGCGGCCTTGATCAAAACGCTTGATTACTTCCACCGGCTGCTCGGTGCAGGCCCGATCGATTTTGGGCCGCCCGATCGCGATCAATTCCAGTCGCGGGGCTTCGTCAATGAATGGGATCTGTGCCCTTTGTGCGCGGGCATTCTGCTGGTCGAAACGTTGGCCCGCCAGCCCGATCGATCCCTCGTCCCCGCGCCGTTTGAAGATTTTCTGCGGCAGCTGCGCGGCGCGCCCGTGCCGCAGTTGCGCGACATGGCGCAGCCCTATCTCGCACAGATCGATCAGGCGCAGGGCAAGCCCGTGGAGCGCGCGCGCGACGTGTTGTTGAACGCGCTGGCGCAACTCCCGCTGCGCGAGGACACGCGCGCGGCCACCGACGCCCTGCTGCGTGAGATGTTCTCTCAGACGCACGACGTCGAACGCGCGCCGGTCACGCAGATTTTTCAGGAATTCGTCATCGGCTCACAGTTGTACGCCGAGTCGTATCACCTGCCGCCGCGCTTTGACGAACCCTCGGTTTTGATCACTGCAGATCGATCGTTGATCAGCGCCGAATCCAAGCAGAAACTCGCGGAATGGGCCCAGGCCGATCGGGTGCAGGCCTGTATCTATACTGCTCGACCGAGCCTGCCGCCGGCCGACGATCCCGATTGCATTTCGCACGTTGGTTATTCGCCCGAAGCCGAGCTGGGGATGCAGCTGCTTGACCTGCACTATCCTTTGATCGCCACCGGGCGCGTGCAGTGGCTGGCTGCGGAAGTGAACGTGCCTTTCGAAAGCGTGACCAAGCCCGCGCCCGTTCAAGCCCTGGCGGCCATTGGCGCAGCCATCACGCGCAAGGAAGCCCACTCGCTGCTGGCCGCGCACGCGCTCGTGGCACGCGGAGAATTGATCGGGCCGTTGGCAAGGTTGAAGGATCGCGTGGTAAATGTGTGGATCGTCGAAGATGGCATCCTCGGTATGCAGGCTACTCATGGCGCGATTGACTTGCTCAAGCAACGCGGCCTCGATATTCATGCGCACGCCATCGGCGTTGCGGTCGGCGGGCTGAAAGCGAAGGCTCTAGCGCCGTTGAGTGAGGTTGTATTGCCGGACGTGAACACGGCCATCGCGTACATTGAGCCGCACCTGCAGTGAGCGACGAAGCAATCACGCATGACGCTTTACATTATTACGCATTACATACCGTTTGCCGCATCATTCTCTCGATGATATGATTGCGCGGCTCTGACTCAAGGAAAACAAGGAGACGTTGTGAAGAAGATTCTGTTCCTGACGATATGCATGGCACTGGCTGCCGGGCTGACCGCGTGCGGATCGATTGAGACGCCGACCGCGGCACCCACGGCAACCCTGTCACCGCCCACGCCGACGAGCACGCCGCTGCCTACCGCAACTCCTACGGCCACACCCGCCCCGATCGGCGTGTTCACTTCGGGAGCGCTGCCCGAAGCATTTCACAAGCAGATCAACAACCAGCTGGCCCAACAGACCGGCACGTTCATCGCGTCCGGCGATCCGACTCAGGCTGCGCTGCAAATCGCCTACGCGCCCAACGTCGATGTGCCTGTCATCGGCCAGTGGGTGTACGCCCTCGTTGCGCCGTTTCCAACCGTGGTAGACGATGTGCCCTTTGCGACAGTGCAGGCCGCCTGGCAAGGTCAACCCGTGCAGTGCGATGCCTGCGACTTTGCCGGTCCGCTGCGCTTAAGCGAATCGACCTTGAATGCGCTGAAGATGGTGCTGGGCGAACCGGCCGCCGGGGCCGTGGAGGTCATTCCATCCGATCAGATCACACCCAAACTCTGGGAGACGCAACTCGCGTGGGGCATCGTGCCGTTCGACGAACTGAATCCGCGCCTCAAGGTGTTATCGATCGATGGGCGGACGCCGTTCCTGCACGGACTCGATCTCAATACTTATCCGTTAGCGGTCAAAGTCGGCCTCGCCGGACCGATCGAGAAAGCCGAGCAACTGCAGGCCGCACTGGGGCAGTCGTTGACCAATCGCGATGAAAGCAAGATGACGCTGGTCGCCATGACGGGTGTCACGGCCATGTCACGCGACTTCGCGGCCAGCATGGATGTCAACGGCGTGCTGTATCCCGCCAAAGAAATCCAAGACTGGTTCGATTCGTCGGACATCGTGCACATCAGCAATGAGGTGTCGTTCTGGGCCGATTGCCCCAGGCAGCCCACGCCCAACCGCGGCGTGTTCTGCAGCGATCCCAGTTACTGGGAACTGCTCAAGCATATCGGCACGGACGTGATGGAGTTGACGGGCAACCACCTCAACGATTACGGCTGGGAGCCGCTCTCGTACACGCTGGGCATCTATGAGCGTGAGGGCGTTCCCTACTTCGGCGGCGGACGCACCATCACCGAAGCCACGCGTTACATCACGTTGACGCACAACGGCAACGTGCTGGCCTTCGCCGGCTGCAATCCGGTGGGGCCGTCGATCGGTTGGGTGGATGGGATAGGCGATGGCCGCCCCGGTTCGGCGCCGTGCGCTTCACCCTACCCGGCATTGCAGGACGAGTTAAAGAAAGCCAGGGCCTCCGGCGCGGTGGTATTCTCGACCTTACAGTACAACGAGCAGCCGCTGGGTGAATATAGTTACGAGACCGCACCGGGGCAGGCGAAAGACTTTGAGCGCTTGATCGACGCTGGAGCCGATGTCGTCAGCGGCAGCCAGGGGCACAGCGTGCAGGGCTTTGGCTTGAAGGGCAATGGCTTCATGCACTACGGCGTGGGCAATCTGTTCTTCGATCAGATGCAGGCGCGCAATCTGCGCGAGAACTTCATCGATCGCTATCTGGTGTATGACAACCAACTGCTGGGCGTGGAACTGCTGACGACCATCCGTGATGAGGCCGCGTTGCCGCGCAAGATGACGCTGGACGAACGGCGCGGGTTGTTGAAGAGATTATTCGATCTAAGTTACTGGGAGTAGCCCTCATCTATCCTCACCTGTCCTGAACTGTGTCAGACGAGGGAGGAGCAGGAATGAAAACGGGCGATCGAATTTCTCGATCGCTCGTTCTTGTTGTTCATTTACGCAAGGCGGTTGTTTTTCGCTGCCTAGTCGTTGTTGCTGGCCGCAAAGCGATAGCCCACCCCGCGCTCGGTCAGAATGTACTGCGGATGATTGACATCCGGCTCGGTCTTCTGGCGCAAATACCAGATATACAGCTTCAGGTAGTGGCGCTCTTCCTTGTAGGCCGGTCCCCACACCTGCTCCAGCAGGTATTCGTGCGTGAGGACTTTGCCCTCGTTGCGCACCATGGTCATGAGCAACCGGAATTCGATCGGGCTGAGGTCCATCGGTTGGTTGTTTACCATCACCTGGCGCTGCTCGCTGTCGACCACGAGCCAACCGTTGCTGTAATGCAGGGGTTGATCGACGTTATCGGTCTGGCGGTGCCGCCGCAACACGGCTTCGATGCGCGCTTGCAGTTCCTTGGTGCTGAACGGCTTGATGATGTAATCGTCCGCGCCCAGCTGCAAGCCGCGCACGATGTTGCGCTCTTGTCCGACAGCGGTCACAAAGATAATCGGGACGTCGTTCATCTCGCGCAGGCGCTGACATACCGTCCAGCCGTCCATATCCGGCATCATGATGTCCAGCAAAATCAGGTCGGGCTGCCACGAGTAGGCGTGCCGCAGCCCGTCGGCGCCGTTATGCGCGATCTGCACTGGATAGCCTTTGCTTTCCAGTTGCAGGCGCGTTAACGTCGCCAACGAATCATCGTCTTCGATGATCAAGATCTTCTCAGGCATGCGATCCTCTGTCTCCCGTTACCTCACTGTGCTACAACCCGACGAATTGTACCACGTTCGACCAACCGCTTGCAAACATGAGCGCGGCTGCTGCACCTGGCCGTCTGCCGTGCCGATGAACAGCCTCCCGGCAGACGTCAGAGCCGGTGTTTACTCCGCCAGTGAGCCTGGTCAGGTGGCGACACGTAGCCGTGTGTTCAGACATTTTCTGCGCCTCCCAACCGGTCAATCGCTCACTGCACTTCGACACTGGTCACTCTCAGCGCATCTCCGCCGGCACTTACCGGCAATCGCTTTTCAGCGAAGCCGTAAAGTCCCACCTGAATCGCATACGTTCCCGGCGCTGCATCTTCGGGAATAGACACACCATACCGATCGACGATCGATTTGTTGCTTTCCCAATTCGTCGTCGGCTGCTGCCCTCCACCCGGCTCCCGATCGGTTTGCGCGACGATCTGGCCGTTCTGATCCAACACATGCACAAAAACTATATAGCGTTCGCGCAACGGCGCGTCGGTGCGCCAGAACAGGTCGAGTTGCAGAATGTCGCCCGGTTCAAGCTGCGGCGTGGAAAGTGTGTAACCATCGAGCGTGATGTGCTCTCCAAACCCTGCATCGCTTTTCACATCTGGCTCGTTGGATAACCTCGCCGGCACGGCATAGGTCGCAAAGCGGATCGAATTGATCCACTGCTCGGCCGCTTTGTAGGCGTGCGCGTCGAGCCACGATTCGATCACGCGCTGCGGATCGGCCTCGCCGTCGCCCCAATACAACACGAACACGCGTGGATGCTTCGCGGCGATGTCGGCCAGGTCGGCGTGAACGGCAGCCTGATCCAGCGGGCGTTGCTTTGGCAACGGATAGACATTCGGGCCGTCGGGATAGTAGTAGGTGAAAACCTCCCACTGATTCGCCGAATCCAAGATCACCGCGTCGTCTGCACGCTGCAGCTTCAGAATCTGCCGCGCTATGCTGCGATAATCGTCGCGCGCATACGCCGGCTCGAAGTAGTAATTCCGCAGCGCGTTGAAGGTCGGCACGGCGATGACGGCGCACAACGCCAGCACCACCATCGACCACGCCCAACTCGCCAGCGGTTGCCCGGCCAACTCGCGCGGCAGGGCCAATGCGCCACGCCCGATGCCCCACGCATTCGAAATGCCACGCGCCAGCAAGAGGCAGAATGCCGCTGAACCGACGATGAAGAACTTCAAGTACGATTCCTTGAACAGGCCGAAGAAAAAGATCAACGCGATCGGCACCAGCCACCACAACATGATCGATCCCAGGCGGATGGAGTATGGCAGCACATCGTGCGCTTGGGCGCGGCGCTCGTCAAACCCGATCGGATTCCACAGCCCGATGAGGATGAATAACCCGCAGACCAGAATCGCAATCGTCGCTTCGGCGGTGGGCAGCGTCGGCCCGGCCACATACAATCGCAGCGTGTCGAGCAGCATCTGCCCACCGTCGATCGCTGCGCGCGCCGACGGCCACGTGGTGATCTGCCGGATCGCAGTAGGCAGCCACGGCAGGAACAACACGCCTGCCGCCGCCACAAGCCCGATCCATACGATGAAATGCTGCCAGCGAGCGCGCGTGACTAAAGTCCATGCGAGAACGATGAAGAAGTGCGTGACGAGAACGAAGGGAAAGGCGTAATGGGTATAGAGGCCTAAGACGTAGAAAATAATCAAGGAACAATGATCAAGGAACGATGAGAAACGCCTCGATCCCTGATCCCCGATCCTTGATCCCCCATCCCTGATCGACCAATCTTCCAGCAACCTCAGCAGGAAGAACGTTGCCGCCGCGCTGATGACCGCCAGCAGCATATACATCCGCGCTTCCTGCGAGTAGTAAATCTGGAACGGATTGATCGCCGCGACGAAAGCGGCCAGCAGACCGACGCCCGCGCTGAACACCCTGCGCCCGATGAGAAACGTCAGCCCGACGACCAGCACACCCAGCACTGCCGAGAGCGAACGCAGTGCGAACTCACTCGATCCGAAGAGGCCGCGCCAGACATGCAGCAGGTAGTAATACAACGGCGGATGAATATCGCCTGCGGCCCCTTCGGTGATGAGCTGCAGCGATCGCTCCGCAATCCGCGCGCTATTGCCCTCGTCGTTCCAGAAGGATTGGCCGTCGAGGAGGTAGAAGCGCAAGAACACCGCCAGGGCGAGAACGAGAACCAGCAGAATTTGGGATTTGGGATTTGGGATTTTGGATTGTTGATTGCTGATTGGCGTCATCGTTGACCAGGCAAATCGATCCACGAACTGACACGAATCTCCACCAAATTGTTCGTGAAGATTCGCGTTATTCGTGGATCATTTACTGCCAGCATACGCTTTCATCGCGTCGTAGACGGGCAGCGGCGTGAAGTCAGGCTCGACCATGCGGAAGTAGTATTGGACGAGGTCTTTCTCCGCATCCGAGGCAGGTTTGAAGAACCACGTTGCAGCGACACCCACCCACGGCCATTCGTTCCGAATCCGCTCGTAGGCCAGCGGCAACAAGCGCGCCTGTGTCTCCAGCGAGACCTGCCCGAAGCGCTTGTCGGCGATGTTGTCCGGCACTGCGTTCCAGTTCATCTCGCTGATCCAGATCGGCTTGCGGGCATCGCCGTTCTGCACCATGAGGTCGCGGATGTACATCGGCCGCGAGAAGTTCACATTCCGGGGTCGCAGCCGTCGATCGGTCGGGCCGGAGAACAGCCCGTAGCCCTGCGCCGACATGATGTCGAAGCATTGCCCCGCACCCGCATCGTACATGCGCTGCAAGAAGATGAAGTCGTTCAAGCCCGTGCCCGGCCCCGGCCCCGGTTCGAGCGAGATGGTCGGCGTCAACGCCGGAGCCAGCACCTTCGCGTCCGGATCGACTTCCTTGATGCGGCGATAGGCCGTGCACAACAACTTGGTGAAGTCTTCGGGATTGACGGGCAGCTCGCCCCATTCGGGATAGTTGTTCGGCTCGTTCCAGATTTGATAATGCGTGATGCGCCCCTGGTACCGCTCGGCCACGGCGGCCACGTAATCGCCATAGTCGTCGAAGTTGGCGGGCGGCACAAAATCGCCGGGAGCAGACTGTGCCCACTTCGGCGGAGCATCCAGCCGCGCGATGACGTTGATGTCATGCTGCTCCGCCAAATCGACGATGTTGTCGTACTTCGCCCACGCATCGATGCACGGCGGGTGACGGCAATCCTGGAAATCGCCCTTCCCCGCAATCTCGATGTCAGCCCACGGGAACTGCTGGCGAATCCACTTGAACCCGGCGTCGGCCATCATCTGCAACTGCCGATCACGCTTGACCGGTTCGACCTCTTGTTGGAGGAACGTATTCACACCAAAGGGATTGATCCCCATCCCATCGACCGGCACGTTATCAGCGGTATTCGGCATCGGGCGGATGACGTTTGTCGCATAGTCGATCAGGCCGCGCGTCTGCGCCAGCACGTTCTCCTCACCGGTGACGTTGAACAACGCCGTGCGGATCGTATCGCGCGCGAGGAACAGACCGGCGGCGAGAATTGCTGCTGCCATGAGAATGAAGAAGATAGTCTTGCGGTGCATAGTATCTTTCGTAAAACGCAAGGCGTAAAACGTAAGGTTACGTTTTTCGTTTTACGTTTCACGCCTCGCATTATAAAGCAAAAAGCCCGAACCACTGTCGGGCTTCCTTGTTACCTCGCCTGCTTGTCGTCTACTTCTCTTTACCGTGGCCGTTTCCGTTACCATTCTTCTCGGCCTTCAGCAGCTGAATGTCGTTCGACTTGATGAAGGCGCTGACTTCCTTGCGCGCGTCCTCGAACTGCTTCCTCAGCACCTTGTCCGTGCCTTTGAAACTGCCGATGGTGCGCTTGGCGCAGGTGGCGCAGCCCAGCGACGCCCGGTACGAGTCGAGATCGCAGGTCAGACAGCCGCCGATGTTGATCATCATCATCGAGAAGGCCAGCGCGTCGACGTGCGTTTCGGGCAGTTTCTTGACCTTGCCCACCAACTGCCGCCACTCATCGCCGCGCAAATCCTCAAGCAGAGGAATCACACGGCTGGGAAAAAGAATCTCGCTTTCAGGGTACATGTTGGGTCTCCGTCCCAATAAGGTTCACACCGCTAATGCTGCGATGATAGCATAACCACCCAATCGAATCAAGGGTTTTGCCCGGAAAATTCGGGAAAACAAGGGGAAAACAGGGGGTTTGGACGATTTTCCGACCGTCAGCCGGGCGCTATTGCGACATAAAGCCGCACGGCTGCACGCCCGATAGGCTGGCGGAGGCGCGCTTGGCAAGTGAGAATCCAGCCAGCCGAATCAAACTGGATGCTCGATACGCCCAGCGCTCCTCCGCCGCAAAGCGGCGGGTAAGGCGTAGACACTCGGACACACTTGCATCTACTGCGTGCGGTGCGGCGTGACGGCTCAACGGTTACAAAAAATCATCAGCGTCCCCTATTCATGCTACAATACGCTCGACTTCTCCCTTCGGAGGCCGTATGCCTCGCCGACTTCTCGCGCTGATAGCGGTTTTCGTTCTGCTGTGCAACGCCCTGCCCATCTTCGCGCAAGAGCAGCGCGGCGTCGATGTCGTGATCATCCTCGACACGTCCGGCCCCATGCTCGACGGTTTCGACAAGTTCTGCGAAGCGTTCCCCAAAAACGTGGCGGCGCTGCAGCAGCGCGGCTTCGATCTGCAAGTGACGATCCTGGGTATCACCAAGCCCTACGCCTGCGCCAAGGATACCGTCCGGTCGATCGCCGGCTCGACGGTGGCCAGCGACAACGACTGGGGCGCGGCCATCAGCGATGTTGCCGCCAAGCAGCCGTGGCGCTCGAACGCGCAGCGCCTGATCGTGCCGCTGTCTAATCGCGGCCCGGCGCTGGGTGATCCGGTCGACGATCCCGGCGCCGATCGAGACGCGATCAAAAAAGCGATCGGGGCAGCTCAGGCCAATCGGGTGGCGGTCTTGCCGGTGCTCGGCGCATCCGATCGATCCACGCAGCCCGACGATCGATCGGCACTAGAGAAACTGGCGCAGGACCTGGCTCAAGCCACCGGTGGACAGACGATCTCGCTGAGTTCGAACACCGTTGATCCCACACAATCGATCTTCAGCGCGATCGGTCAGGTGACGCAGGTGAACAGCAGCACCGTCATGCTCTCCATCCCCGGATCGATCCACACGTTGACGTGCCAGCGCGATGTGACGAAGTGCGTCTCGTTCGATCCCGGCGTGTTGATCACCAACGCCGTCGTGACGCTGCTCATCGTATCGATTGCAGGCATGACCACCGCGTTGTTCAGCGCCAGCGTGGCGCGCGCCCAAGCCCCTAACGTGAAGCTCAACGATCGAATGAAGAATGCGCTCAATGTTGGCGCGCAGAAAGTGCGCCATGGCTATCGATCGATCTTCGCGCCGGGCAGTTGGACCATCGGCACGCCGCTGATCCGCTGGCTGCTGGCGACGGCGTTGATCGTGATCTTTGTCGGTCTGGTCGCACTGCTGAACTCGTTCATCGATCCGGAGTTCAATCCGACGACGGGACGCGGCATTGCGGTCTTCCTGACGTTGTTCGCGGCAATTGGCTTGGTGGCGTGGCTGACGGCATGGAGCGAGGTGGGCACCGCACGGCAAGCCAAGTTGAACGCGGCGTTGCGCGTGCGGCCCTTGACGATCTTAATCACGATTGTGGCGGTGTTGGTCTCTCGCGCGATCAACTTCCTGCCCGGTTTCATCGTAGTGCTATTCTTGACTTACGCCATCTTCAATGCGACGGAGGACACGCGCAAGGCCGAGCAACGCAGTGCGGTGCGCAGCTTGCTGCTGCTCGTGATCGTCATCATCGCGACTTATCTGCTGGCGCTCCCGGTCGATCTGCTGCTGGGCAATCTGCTGGCGCAGACGGGCAACGCCGCCGCGCAGGCCGGCGCGGATGCGGCCGGCATCGTGGAGTCGTTGATTCTCACCATCTACATCGTGGCGCTGGAATATGCGTTCTTCACGCTGCTGCCGTCGCGCTTCAGCAGCGGTTCGCGCCTGTTCGAGATCAATCGCGTGTTGTGGGCCGTAGGCTTCGGCTTGATCACCTTCACGCTGGTGCTCACGGCGATCAATCCCACCCTCAGCGGCGTGGAGGTCTTCCGCCTGCCCGCGATTATCGTCATCGGCGTGATACTGCTTATCGCCAGCGCCTTCGCCTTGGCGATGTGGCTGCGCGTCAACGATCGATCGTGGCAGAACGACAAGCCGCAGGACAACCGCTTGATGTTCAGCGCCGTTACGCTGCTGGCACTGTGGATCTTCGTGTGCGGCTGCGCGGCGGTGCACTTGATCACACAGATTGGCAAGTAAGGCAGAAGTGTGACGGGCAGAAACCGGGTTTCTCCGTTCGCGTCATTCAACGCGGCACAGTTGAAGAAACCCGGTTTCTCTTCTGACGCAGGCCTTACACCGCCCGCACAAACCCGACCAGATTGAGCCACAGCTTGCCTGTCTCGATCCGCTCGAACCCGGCAGCTTTCACCAACGCCACGATCCGCTGTTGCTCCAGCAAGCCTTTGAAGTCGACGATCACCAATTGGCCGTTGGGCTTTCCCGAAACAGTGTCGGGACTGCGGAGCACCCGTCGGATTTCAGCCAACGCCATCGGTATGAGATCAGCCGGCAGATGATGCATCATCAAGCTGCTCAACACCACATCAAAGGAACCATCTGGAAAAGGCAGCCGTTCGATCACGCCGACGCGAAAGTCCACGTCCGATCGGTTGCGTTGAGCCTTGCCGCGTGCCACCTCGATCATCTCGGGCGCAGCATCGATGCCCGCCGCGTGTCCGGTGGGGCCGGTGACCTTCTTCGCCAGCCGCGTCAGATCGCCGGTGCCGCAGCCCACGTCGAGAACACAATCGCCGGGAGTAATTCGCGCACATTCAATGGTCTTGCGCCGCAACCGGCGCGCTTGACCAAGACCCATGATTTGAACGACCAGATCGTAGCGGTTGGCCCAGTGAATGACGTTACCTGTCGTCTGTGGTGCAGCTTCAGTGTGCGCGTGCGGGGCGCCGCCATGTAAATATCTGAATAAACCGTGCATGGTTTCTGTCTCCTGTCAGGTGATTGTATAATGGGAATGCGTTGAACAATTCCAGTTTACGAGATTCAACCTGCGCCGTCAATCATCAATCCCTGTGGAACGTCCACTAATGGACAAAACACCGCATCTGTCCGAAGACACGCCACCCGATCGCCGCACGCAGCGCAGCCGCCAGAGCTTGTCGCACGCGCTCATCGCCTTGATCCAGGAGAAGCGCTACGAGGCAATTACGGTGCAAGACATTTGCGATCGGGCCAACGTGGGCCGCTCCACGTTCTACACGCACTATCATGACAAAGACGATCTGCTCACCAGCAACTTTCAGCAGGTGATGGAAAGCCTTGGGCAGCCATTAGCCTATCGGGGCGGGCAACTGATCTTCCCTATCGCGCCGTTGTTTGAGCATGTACAAGGTCATCATCATCTTTACAAGGCCTTGCTCTGGGGCGGCGGCCTGGATGTGTTGCTGCGCGCCGGGCAGAAACAGTGGAGCCAGCAGATCGAACAATATGTGAGGGCGCTGCTGAACGACGGCCGTCAGCCGGCTGTGCCAATTCCCGTGATTGCGACGTATATTGCCGGGTCATTACAGACGTTGCTGCTCTGGTGGATCGAACGCAAAATGCC
>Ga0209254_10000355_pt1 | contig 35683 bp, 41 predicted proteins | sample FrelakmetDIP11DI_FD_187148 | JGI IMG/M metagenome (GOLD analysis project Ga0209254, IMG submission 187148) | Freshwater lake sediment microbial communities from the University of Notre Dame, USA, for methane emissions studies - DIP11 DI (SPAdes)... | ecosystem: Environmental > Aquatic >... | reverse complement strand
TACGCCCGTCCCACCAGGGCCATGGTCCCCGGCCGGTTACAGGCGGCGCAGGGTCCTTCCCGGTCGGGCACAAAGACAGACCTGATCTCCGTGCCGAGCACGCTCGCATTCACGCTCTCGTCGATGAAATCAGCACACTCCTTCTTCCCGCACCAGGGGACGATAGCCACACCCTTCTCAACCGCGGCGGCAAGCTCCTCGATGGTTGAAACCACCTGGATGTGCGTCCGGACATGCTCCTCTGCCCGCCTGGTGAGGGCGGCCGTGAAACCGGCCAGGACATTCCGGACACCATCCTCAAGGGACGCTTGGGGAATGCCACACTTCTCACCGAGACGGGTGACAGCGGTCACCTGGCCGGCATCAAGGTCCCGTGGTCCTACCTCGAGCCGGAGGGGGACGCCCCGCATCTCCCAGTAGTAATACTTTGCACCCGGCCGGAGATCCCGGGTGTCGGTCCTGGCCCTGAAACCGCAGGCACAAAGGGTTGCTTCGATCTCCTTTGCTGCGTCGAGCACCTCCTCCTTCCGCTTCCCGATGGTGATGGGCACGATGACCACCTGGACCGGGGCAACGACCGGGGGGAGCACCAGTCCCCGTTCATCGCCATGCATGCTGATCACCGCGGCAATACAGCGCTCCGAAATACCGTAACAGGTCTGGTAAGCAAACTGCTGTTCGCCAGACACATCCTCGTAGGTGATGGAGAAGGTCTTTGAGAAATGGTCCCCCAGGTGGTGCACGGTGCCGATCTGGAGGGTTCTCCCGTCAGGCATGATGGTATCAGCGGCAATGGTATAGTCAGCCCCGGGGAACTTGTCCCAGTCCGGGCGTTTCGAGATGATGAGGGGGATACAGAGCGAATCGTAGAACCGGGTGTAGAGGGCAACCGCTTCTTCGACCTGCCGCCCGGCATCCTCCCAGCTGGTATGCACCGTATGGGCCTCCTTGAAGGAGGTGATCTCCCGGAGCCGTATCAGGGGGCGGGTATGCTTCGTCTCGTAGCGGAAGGTGTTGACAATCTGGTAGACTTTCAGCGGGAGGTCGGCGTGGGACCGCACCCAGAGGTGGTACATGGGGTAGATGGCACATTCGCTGGTCGGCCGCAGCGCAAGCTTCACCTCGAGGGGAGAGAGCCCCCCGTGGGTGACCCAGTAGACCTCCTCCTCAAATCCCTTGATGTGTTCTGCCTCCTTGGCAAACTCGGTCTCGGGGATGAGCAGGGGGAAGAGGGCCTCCTGGTGGTCACGGTCAAGCAGGGCCCGGAGCTCGCCATAGACATTTTTGCGGAGGGAAAAACCGAACGGGTACCAGACGTAGAGCCCCTTCACCGGGTACCGTACATCCATGATCTCGGCACGCCACAGCAGCTCATTGTACCAGGCACTGAAATCCTCTTTTGGCGGAAGTGCACCCTGCTCATCGTCCATGAAAAAAACCTCAAGCTACCAAACGTATGATTTCCGGCGTAATAAATGCCTCTGTGAACGCCGCGATGGCCACCAGGGGCATGACCACCAGGAGGAAGGTCTTTGCCATGCCGAGGGCAGCAGCCGCTGCATCCCCCCGGCCGTTCCACTCCCGCCACAGCTCCAGGGCAAGGAGGAACCCGAATGAGCCGGATATGATGAAGGCGGCGATCTCAAAGATGCCGTGGGGGATGAGGGCGGCGAAGATGTAGAGTGCCCCCTGCTGCTCCCTCACCAGCTCAACCACTGATCCGATCACCACGCCGTTGGTCATGATGATGAACGCCGTCAGCACCCCGAAAGAGGCTCCCCCGAGGAACATGAAGGTGCAGGCCTGGAGGTTGTTCAGGAAGAGCTTGAGCGCGAGCATGGCCACTGAGCTGTCAAGGATATCCCCGAGGATGGCGTCCTTGAAGATCTCCAGCATCTGCTGCCCTGCCTCAGGGTTTCCGACCGTGACTGCCACGCCGGCCACAACCGAGGCCAGGAAGAGGAAGATGGTGACCAGTACAGATCGGGAAAACTCAGACATACAGCACCATCCGGACCATGTCCCTGACACCCGGTGCAAGCCCCACGGTGATCATGGCAAGCAGAATGAGGTGCCAGAGGGCCCCGGGGCTCTCATACCGGTAGCGCTGGAGGATCCAGACCCCGGGGAAAAGGACGGCCAGCTTCAGCGGGAACATCACGAATGCCGTTCCGGTCAGATCGATCATGGTGGATCCCACCACGTGCACTTCCATGTAATCGAGCGGGTGGAGGTCGATGCCAAAGCTGGTGGCACTCGCATCCAGGAGCTGACCGAAGACCAGGGAGAGGTAGAGCGGGTCGGCGGCATAAGTCCAGCGGAGGATGTACCGCATGGCCCCGTACACGGCAAGGGTGGAAAGAACCGCCATACCCATAATGGTTCCAAGCACGGCAAGGGAGACGGTCCCGTTCTGCATCCCGAACCAGACCAGGAGCCCGCTCACCAGGATACAGCTGACGATCCCGGTCCCGGCATAGACAGGGGCATAGTCCGTCACCAGCCCCTTCTTCTGCAGGTATGCACTGCTAAGGAGGGCAATGACCGTGAAGAAGAACAGGACAAAGTATATCAGGGGGGTTACCAGCAGGAACTGCCAGCCCGAGGTGATCATCCCTGTATCCTGCACCACGCGGGAAAGCCCTCCCAGCACAACAAATGGAAGGGTGGCGAGGATGAACCGGCTGTCAACATGGACAATCCGGGATGCGGCCAGCCACCGGTAAATGATATATATCGCAACGATCAGAACCAGAGCATAGGTGAGGGTATCGACAATATTGTACGGCTGGCCGTAAATGATGGGATCTATGTAGTATTTGTAGATGAATTCCCTAATCATTCCTGATCCTTATGAGCGCAGAACCTCATAAAGTACTCAAACCAAGAAGAACAGAGCGTTCCCGGTGGATGCAGCTCCCGCGGGACGTGGTGATCGGCCATGGATCCCTCTCCCATGTCCCGTCGGTCTGTTCAGACCTCCGCCTCGGCCGGTCTGCGCTCGTGGTGACCGGGATCCATACCGGGGACCTCGCCGGTCAGAAGGTCGTTTCCCTCCTCTTGGAAAGCTATGAAGTCCGGACCTTCGTGGCAGAGACAATCAGCATGAAGATCATCCGGGAGGCGGAAAAGGCTGCCCGGGATGTCGACTTCCTGGTGGGAGTGGGCGGCGGCAGGGTGATTGATACGGCGAAGATCGCCTCGTTCAATACCGACCGCCAGTTCATCAGCGTACCCACCGCTGCATCCCACGACGGGATCGCATCAGCCCGGGCCTCCGTCCCCATGGAAGAAGGGAGTGCCTCCCTCGAGGCGCATCCTCCGATTGCCATCGTTGCCGATACCGAGATCATTGCCCGGGCCCCCCACCGGCTCCTTGCCGCCGGGTGTGCGGATATCGTCTCCAATTACACCGCCTGCCTCGACTGGGAACTGGCACACCGGCTGAGGAATGAACCGGTGAGCGAGTATGCCATCGCCCTCTCCCGGATGACCGCAGAACTCCTGATGAAGAATGCCCGGACCATCAGGCCTGGCCAGGAAGAGAGTGCCTGGTTCGTGATCAAAGCCCTGGTCTCATCCGGGGTCGCCATGAGCATTGCCGGCTCATCCCGGCCCGGTTCCGGCGGAGAACACAAGTTCGGGCATGCCCTGGAGCGGATCGCCCCCGGCAAAGCTCTCCACGGTGAGGCATGCGGGATCGGGACCATCATCACCATGTACCTGCATGGCGGGGACTGGAGGGAGATCCGGAACGCCCTGCAGCAGGTTGGCGCTCCCACCACGCCGGAAGAATTAGGAATCCCGGATGGGACTGCGGTAGATGCCCTCCTCATGGCAAAAGATATCAGGCCCGAACGCTTTACCATTCTCGATATGGGCCTCTCCCGTGAATCTGCAGAACACCTGATCGGCATGCTCTACGAGGAATGACCATGGCAGAGACGAAAGTAAAAGTGACCCTGATAGGAAAAGAGCTCGCCAGGAACGGGCTGGAGTTCATTTATCAGGGAACTATCGACGATTGCGGGACCTGCAAGCTGAACAAGGCCTGTAACAACTTAAAAAAAGGAAGGCGGTACCGTATTGTCGGGGTCCGGAAGACCTCACACAACTGCCCGGTCCACCTGAACGGGGCCCTGTCGGTCGAAGTCGTGGAATCCCCCATCCCGGTGCTGCTCAATGCCGACATGGCGATCCGGAACACCCGGATCCAGTACGAATTCTCCTGCTCAAAGACAGGCTGTTCGAACTATGACCTCTGCCGTCCTGAAGGCCTCATCGAGGGAGAGAAGTACGTGGTGGTCGACATCATCGGAAACGCCCCCGATCTCTGTGAGAAGGGACGGAGCCTGCAGCTCGTCGAACTGATGCCGGTGTAGCACGAACCGGCAGCTCATTCCCTCGATGCAGCAAAGAGACGGTAGGCTGTGGAAGTCACGAGCGAAAGACCGTCGAGCCGGGCCATCCACCGGGGAGGAATTGCCCCGATCCCGTATTCTGCCCCGGCAAGTGAACCGGCAAGGGCACCCACAGTATCGGCATCACCGCCCAGATTGACCGCCCGGGTCACCACCCGCTCAAATCCGCCCCCCTCCATGAAGATCCGGAGGGCCGCGTGGGTGGCAAGGAGGGCATCCAGGTCCGGCAGGGGTTCATGGCGAAAATACTCACCCACCAGTGCCGCGACCTCCTCGTTTGAACACCGGGCCAGTGCCCGCTCATATGCCCGCCCCCTGGAAATTCCCCGGCAGAGATCGCTCACCATCCTGTTCAGGAACGCCGAGCAGCCCCCGCAGACCGGGTCATAGTGGGTGAGGGAGGAACAGGCCTCGCTGCAGGCTTCAACCATCGGCCCGGAATAGAAGATCCCGATAGGCGGCCCCCTCATCACGCTCCCGTTGCTCCGGCTGGAGCCGGCCGCCAGATGGACAGCGCGGGCCGCATCCTCGGGGGGCACTCCGGCAATCACCAGCTCAAAGACCCTGCCCGAGGTCGGCCCGTAGAGTTCAGGGTGCCGCTGGTATCCTGCAATGAGTCTCCCCATCAGGTCATCCGGCGAAAACCCCCGGCAGACCGCAAGCGATTCGGCCACTGCCAGGGCCTGTGCCGTATCATCGGTAAAAATACCTGCTTTCCACCCCGGTTTTGGTGATTGCTCCATTTCAGTCACCTTTCGCACCGGCGGCGGCAACCCTTCCAGGGGCGCACCCAAAGCATCCCCAATTGCCAGTCCCGTGAGGGCCCCTGCAGCATGCAAAAAGCTGGATATAAAGATCACCCAAAAACAATATCTTGTATCTGGAAAAAGATGTCGTGAAGAAAGGTGATAGTGTGCAAAAAGAAGAGCTCCTCCATCTCCACATGCTGATGATCCACATCAAGAAATTCTATGAAAACGTCACCAATCAGGAAATTTCTACCAAACGTTACGATTCTCTTGAAATTTCTCCGGTACATATCCACAAAAACAAGAAATGCCACAAGGAAGCGATCCTTGCTCTCGGCGATGAGATTGTCTCCCATCTCCATGCCCGGAACCGGGTCCTGAAGGTTGCCGGTGAGATGGTCCCTGAGCAAGTTGCAGTTGAACAATAACTCTTTTATGTGCGGTCCGGATGTCTACCGGGAGATTATCGGCCTTCTCCTCTCCCGGGCCATTGCCCCTTCTGATGTGACCCGGATAAAGATCCAGGTCTGCCGGAACCACAACCTCCCCTCGGTCCCCCGTAACTCCGAGCTTCTCGCAGCGGCACTCCCCGGCGAGCGGGAGCGGCTCCGCAGGATCCTGCTCGTAAAACCAACCCGGACCCTCTCGGGCGTCGCCCCGGTGGCGGTGATGACCTCCCCCTCCCCGTGCCCGCACGGCATCTGCCTCCCCTGCCCGGGTGGTCCGGGCCACCCCTTCGGCTCGCCCCAGTCCTACACCGGTGAAGAGCCGGCAGCCCTCCGGGCACGGGACCATGGCTACGACCCCTATGACCAGGTAGCGGCACGTCTGGGCCAGTTCGAACTGCTCGGGCATGATGTGGACAAGGTCGAGCTGATCGTGATGGGAGGTACCATGACCGCCCGGCCGCCTGAGTACCAGGAATGGTTCGTCGCATCCTGCATCCGGGCCATGAACGAGTACCGCGGCCACCATGAGAGAACGGAGGGAAGCATCGAGGAGATCTTCCGGCAGAACGAGTATGCACCCGTGCGGTGCGTGGGCACCACCTTTGAGACCCGGCCGGACTGGTGCAGGGAGGAGGAGATCAGCCGGATGCTCTCGCTCGGGGTCACCAAGGTAGAGCTCGGGGTCCAGCACCTCGACGATGGGATCCTGGCCTTCAACCGTCGCGGGTGCACGACGAAAGATACGGTCAGGGCAAACCAGCTCCTCCGGGATGCCGGACTCAAGGTCGGGTTCCACATCATGCCCAACCTGCCGGGCAGCACCCCCGATCAGGATCGCCAGGTCTTCGAGGAGATCTTTGCCAACCCCTTATTCCGGCCTGATTTCTTAAAAATTTATCCAACTCTCGTGACACCGGGATCAGAGATCGAGCAGCTCTGGAAGCAGGGGCAGTATCTCCCCTATGACGAGGATACCCTGGTGAGCCTCATTGCCTATGGAAAGTCCCTCATCCCCCCCTATGTTCGCCTGCAGCGCATCCAGCGCGACATCCCGGCAAAACTCATCGTCGCCGGGTCCCGGCACAGCAATTTCCGGCAGCTCTGCCAGGAGCGCCTCTCTGCAATGGGGAAGCAGTGCCACTGCATCCGGTGCCGTGAAGCCGGGCGGCGTCCGACTGAAGAACGACACGTACTCCGGACTGATGAGTATGCCTGTGCCGGAGGCAGGGAATATTTTCTCTCTGCAGTGGCCGGAGACTCACTGATCGGTTTTGCCCGGCTGCGGATAGGCGGGCTCCGGTTCCGGGAGGAGATCAGGCAATCCGCACTCCTCCGTGAACTGCACGTCTACGGGAGCGTTGTCCCCCTCGGGATGAGCCCGCTGCCCGACCAGCGGCAGCACCGCCGGGTGGGAAAAGAGCTGCTGGAGCTTGCCGAGGAGATTGCGGCAGGTGCCGGCTACCGGGAGATTGCGGTCATGAGTGGTATCGGGGTCCGGCCCTACTACCGCAGGCATGGCTATGAGCGCAGCGGTCCATATATGCATAAGGTCCTGGCATGAAGGCGGCTACCCTCGAGTTCCTGAAACAGCGGTTCGCAGAGTACTACCGCACCGGCATGCTCACTGCCCCGCCCTCGGCCGGGCAGCGGGAATGGGCGTTTGTCTTTTTTGATGCTGCCTACCCGGATATCCGCATGCGGCGGCATATCGGGTTCCCGGGAAACGACGCACTCCTGGAGTATGTCAGGAGCATGGCCCCGGCCCACCTCTACTATTCCTCCGCCTACTATACCCTGCCCCATGCCCCGACCATGGGGGAGAAGGGATGGCTGGGAGCCGATCTCATTTTCGACCTTGACGCCGACCATATCGTCCGGGGACCCTACGACGTTATGCTTTCCCGGGTAAAGGAAGAGACGGTGAAACTGATCGATATGCTCACCGGTGAGCTCGGTTTTTCCGAACAGGAGGTCGGGGTCGTATTCTCAGGGGGCCGCGGGTACCACATCCACATCAGGGAGATCGCGGTGCGGGGCTGGGGGAGTTCTGAACGCCGGGAGCTGATCGATTACGTCTGTGGAATAGGCCTCGATCCTGCTGTCATGCTCTCCCGGCCGTCACCTTCACCCCGCGGATGGCACCAGCGATATATAGCTGCACTGACCGAATACCTGCTAAGACTCGAGGGCCTGGAGCAGAAGGAAGCGCTCTCCGAGCTCATGGCCCTTGACGGGGTGGGGAAGGTGACTGCAGAAGAATTCCTGAAACGTGCGGCCCGGCTTAAGGAAGCGCTTTCGACCAATCCCGCGGCGATCAACCTGAAGGATTTTGCCGTAGGAAAGGTGATCCGGGCACTGGGCGGACAGCAGGAGGGCACCTTTGCGTCCCTGCTCAGGGAGAAAGCCGCCCTGGCCGATGAGCCGGTCACCACGGATATAAAAAGGCTCATCCGGATGCCTACCTCGCTCCACGGGGGTAGCGGCTTCCGGGTCACGCCGCTCACGGCAAAGGAGCTGCCCCTGTTTGACCCCCTGACCGATGCGGTCGTGTTCGGGACCCGTGAGGTCAGGATCGACTGCAGCCGGGACCTTTCAATGCCTCTGCTCGGCAATGAGTACCGGCTCGGACAGGGCACAGGCATGGTGCCGGAGGCGCTCGCGGTCTTCCTCTGCTGCCGGGGCCTTGCAGAGATTGGGGGGGGCAGCTGAGATGCACCTTGATGAGCTCCGGAGCATTCTCCTCTCGGAACGGGAGACCGGCCGGCTCCTGCAGATCCCCCGCGACCTGTTCCAGTCCTCGGAAAAAGACCTGGAGACCCTGCTCAGGGAAGTATACGCAACCGAGGATCCCTTCTCGGAAAAAGCGAGGATCCTCATCGAACGGGTCAGCAGCATCAGGGAAACCCTCCACGATCTCTTCATCCTCCGGGCAGAGAAGATCCTCGCCCTGGCCCGGACCCATGGTGAGGGACACTATATCGACCGCGAGGAACTCAAACGGATGCTCCCTGAGGAACGGGAACTGTTCGACACCGTGGTCCTGGCCATCGGCCAGTCGCGCTGCCGCCTGATCCCCGCTCCTGCAGCAGGGGCAGGGGTGAGCAGGGCCGAAGCAGCCGAAGAGGCCGAGCGGTGTACCGAAGTACTGGACATCCCGCCGATAACCCCTGACTATGTCCTCTCAAGGGTCCTCTCCGACATGGATCCGTTCATGGGGGTAGACGGGAGGATTTACCACCTCCTGCAGGAGGATATCGTGACCCTGCCCCAACGGAACGCCGAAGTCCTGTGTGAACGCAACATAGTCTTAAATATCAACCCGGGCAAATAATACTGATATTCGATACCCGGTAGCATGAGGAAAATATCATGAAAATGCCAGTAAAATTCAAAACCTACTGCCCATTTTGCAGGAATCACCAGACCCACGAAGTGGAGAAGGTCAAGAAGAGCAGGACCACCGGTCTCCACTGGATTGACCGCCAGAAAGGGCGGAGGAGCACGGTGGGAAACATGGGCAAATTTTCCAAGGTCCCCGGGGGGGATAAGCCCACCAAGAAGATCAACGTCCGGTACCGCTGCAAGACCTGCGGCAAAGCCCACCTGCGGAAAGGGTTCCGGGTCGGAAAATTCGAGCTGACGGAGTGATCCCAATGGTACAACAGTCGCGAAAGAACCGGAGCAGGTTTGTCAAGGTAAAATGTCCTGACTGCGAGAACGAGCAGGTCGTCTTTGAGAAGGCCAGCACCATCGTTGATTGCGTGGTCTGCGGAAAGGTCCTGGCTGAACCTGCCGGCGGAAAGGCACAGATTAAAGCAGAAGTCCTGGAAACATACGAGTGAGTTGAGCCATGAACGAGAGATCCTGGCCATCGGCAGGAGAACTGGTGGTCTGCACGGTCAGGAATATCAAGGACTTTGCAGCGTTCGTATCCCTCGATGAATATGAAAACCTCGAGGGACTCATCCCCATCTCCGAGATTGCTACCGGTTGGATCAAGTATATCCGCGACCATATCCGCGAGGGGCAGAAGGTGGTCTGTAAAGTGCTCCACGTCGACAAGAGCCGCGGGCACATCGATCTCTCCTTAAAAGATGTCAATGACCACCAGCGGCGGGAAAAGATCCGCGAGTGGAAGAACGAGTCCAAGGCACGGAAATGGATCGGGTTTGCCGCCGAGGCCTCAAAGGAGAAACCGGAGGTCATCACTGCAGCGCTCTATAAAAAATACGGTGACCTCTACTCGGTATTTGAGGAGATCGTGTCAGATGGGGAGGACTCGCTCCGGAAGACCGGCCTTTCGGCGAGGACCATCGAAGCCCTGGTATCGGTTGCCCGTGAGAATGTCAAGGTCCCGCGGGTGACAGTGAGCGGCAACCTCATCCTCACTTCCACCAAACCGGACGGGATCAACATCATCAGGCGGGCGCTCCGGAGTGCCGAGCCAAAGATACCGGACACGGAGATCGAACTCACCTACCTCGGCGCCCCCACCTACCGCATCAAGGTCACTGCACCTGATTATAAGAAAGCCGAGAAAGGCCTCGAGAAAGCAGCGGGTGCTGCAATCGGCGTGGTGGAGCGGTCCGGTGGCGAAGGAAAACTCGTCAAGAAGCCGAAGTCCGGAAAGAGCGCATGACCAGCCGTATCCGGCGCTGTCCCCATGATTTTACCTACACCCTCCGCGATACCTGCCCGGTCTGCGGTGGACCAACAGCAAATCCGCATCCCGCACGGTTTTCCCCGGATGACCGGTACGGTGCTTACAGGAGGATCGCACGAGCATGGAAGAGATAACCATCCGGTTCGCTGAGAGGAAACCGGGAGAGGAGATCCGGGCACCGGTCATGATCGAGGGACTCCCGGGGATCGGCCATGTCGGCAAACTGGTGGCCGAACACATGATCCGTGAACTGGGGGCAGAAAAGGTTGCCGAGATTGAATCCATCTTCTTCCCGCCCCAGGTGATCATTGATGAAGAGGGAACGGTCCGGCTCGCAAATAACGAGATCTACTATTATTCGGGCAACTCCCACCGGTTCCTCTTCCTGGTGGGAGATTACCAGGCAACTTCGGGTGAAGGGCACTACCTGCTTGCCGATGCCTACCTTGACATCGCCATCGAATGCGGAGTCAGTCGCCTGTACACCCTCGGCGGATATGGCGTCGGCCACCTGGTGGAGGAGCCACGGGTCCTCGGTGCCGTCAATGACCCGTCACTGAAGGAGAGCGTGGAAGCCGCCGGAGCCATCGTGAGCAGGAATGAACCCGGAGGCGGGATCATCGGTGCGGCCGGGCTCCTGCTCGGGATGGGTCTTGCCCGGGGAATTGAAGGGATCTGCCTCATGGGAGAGACCTCAGGATACCTGGTTGACCCGAAGAGCGCCGCAAGCCTGCTCCGGGTCATTTCCACGCTCCTCGGGATCGAGATCGATCCCACGCGGCTCGAGCAGCGGGCAGAAGAGATGGAGTACATGCTCCAGAAACTCGTCGATGGAGACCGGGTCTCGCAGGATGACGAGCTCCGGTACTTCGTCTGAGCATGGAGCTCTTTGCCGACCTGCACATCCACTCCTGTTTTTCCATTGCCTCATCGGCAGCGATGCGCCCGGACTCCCTCAGGGCATCCTGTGCCCGGAAGGGGATCGGGGTTCTCGGGAGCGGAGATGCCCTCCATCCCGGCTGGCGAAAACTCTGGCAGGAGGAGGAGGAAGACGATGCAGGGGTCCTGGTGGTGCCGACTGCTGAAGTGGAGGACCGGAACCGGGTCCACCACCTCATCATCATGGAAACCTTCGAAGCCTTTGGTGACCTGCAGGAGGTGCTTGCACCCCATGCAAAGAACCTGGCGCTGACCGGGAGGCCGCACGTCAGCCTATCCGGGGAAAAGATAGCGCGGTTCGTCCATACCCTCGGAGGGCTTATCGGTCCGGCCCATGCCTTCACTCCCTGGACCTCCCTCTATGCGATGTTTGATGCCCCTGCCGCCTGCTACGGGGGAGAGAAGATCGATTTCCTTGAACTGGGTCTCTCTGCCGACAGCAGCTATGGTGCAGCGATCCCGGAACTCTCCGGGGTTCCGTTCCTCTCAAGTTCAGATGCCCACAGCCCTGATCCGTCGAGGTTAGGAAGGGAATTTACCGGCATCTCCCTCCGGTCCGGGACCGCACGGGGGGTGATCGGTGCCATCCGGGAGAACGCGGTCTCCCTGAATGCCGGGTTCTTTCCTGAAGTGGGAAAATACAACCGGACGGCCTGCTCGCGGTGCTCCGCGCAGTACACGGTGGAGGAAGCGATCCGGTCCGGATGGAGGTGCCCGGCTGACAGGGGGAGGATCAAGAAAGGGGTCGCTGACCGGGCACGCGAACTCTCAACCGGGATCCCGGAGAAACGACCCCCCTACATCCATATCATCCCGCTCGGAGAGATCATCAGCAGGGTTCTTGGTACCTCGTCACCGGGTACGAAACGGTGCAGGGCCCTCTATGACCGGTTCATCGGCGAGTTCGGAACCGAGATCCGGGTTCTGACCATGGTGCCGGCGGATGATCTTGCCGGCGTGGACCAGGACATCGCACGGGCAGTTGACGCGTTCCGGTCATCAAGGATACAGCTCATCCCCGGTGGTGGAGGGCGCTATGGCTCTTTCTCATTCAGCTGAGATCCACCGCCCGTGGGTACCGGTCATGACCCGGAAAAGGATATTTCCGATTCGTTTCACCGAAGAAAGGATTAAGGGTGCCCCCTCCCAATAAAACAAGGATGCTGAAGATTCACCGTGATATCTGCGGGTACTGCGGGTGCTGTGTCTCGGTATGTCCGGAAGGATCGCTCGAGCTGATCGATGCCTACCTCGAAGTTGATGCTACCTGCACCTCCTGCGGTATCTGCGCAAAGGTATGTCCCCTGGGTGCCCTGGAGGTGAAGCATGAGGGAAACCTATGACTTCCTGGTCATCGGAGGCGGACCCGGGGGGGCCATCGCTGCAAGGACGGCAGCGTCGGCAGGATACTCGGTGCTCCTGGTAGAGAAGCGCCCGGCAATCGGGGCGCCGGTCAGGTGTGCCGAAGGGATTGGGAAGGAAGCTCTTGCCGAGTTTATCAGGCCCGATGAGCGCTGGATCTCTGCCGAGGTGAACCGGGCCGAACTGGTCGCCCCGGACGGGGTCTCGATGATGATTGAGTCCGAGGTGGCAGGGAGCAAGGTGGGCTACATCCTTGACCGGAAATTCTTTGACCGCGAACTCGTCTGGCAGGCAGCAGAGGCAGGATCCGACGTCAGGGTCAAGACCCGTGCATCCGCCCCGATCATGGAGGGCACCGTGGTCAAAGGGGCAGTCCTTGACGTCTGCGGGTCAAAGAAGAAGGTCTACGCCGACCTGACGATCGCGGCGGACGGGGTCGAGTCCAAGTTCACCCGCTGGTGCGGGATGGACACCACGGTCCCCGTCCGCGAGATCATGAGCTCGGCCCAGTACCTGATGACCGATATCGATATCGATCCCGTTACCACGGTCTTCTATTTCGGCACGAAAATCGCCCCCGAAGGCTACCTCTGGATCTTTCCCAAGGGTGAACGCACAGCCAACGTCGGAATCGGGATCAGCGGAAAGAAGAGCGGCCCCGGAAACCGGGCGAAGGACTACCTTGACCGGTTTGTCCGGGAGAAGTTCCCGAACGGAAAAACTATCGAATGCGTGGCTGGCGGGGTCTCGGTCTGCCGCCCGCTGGATACAACGGTCATGGACGGTCTGATGGTGGTAGGGGACGCTGCCCGGGTTGTCGACCCCATGACGGGAGGCGGGATTTATAACGCCATGTTCACCGGCAGGCTCGCCGTCCAGGTGGGGACACAAGCCCTGAGCGACGGCAGGCCGACAAAGGAAGCCCTCATGCCCTATGACCGGCAGTGGCGGGAGTCCCCCATGGGGAGAAGCATTGCACGGAACTGGCATATCAAGGAGAAGTTCATCACCCTTTCCGATGCAAAGCTCAATGCCATCATTCACTCGGCAAAAGCCATTGACTTAAAAGACTTCTCAACAATATCACTCATCAAAGAGATAATGAAGCGAAACCCCCTCCTCCTGGCCGATCTTGCCGGGCTGATGGCCTCAATCAGTTGATTTCCGCAACTGCCGGTTGAGGAGGTCGAGGGTCTCGGTCTCTGCCTCTTTTTTGGTAAAGACGGTGATGATGTCACCGGGCCGGATCTTCACCGTACCGCTCGGGATAATCAGTTCCCCCCCAAGCCTCCTGATGGCGATAAAGACAAAATCCTTCACCTTCAGTTCACGGATCTCATGGTCCACGATCGAGGCCCCCTTCTCCGCGATGACCTCGAAGATGGTACCGCCCGGGATAGAGGCGAGCTGCTGGAGCATGGGGTTCCGGGCCCAGTAGTAGAGCCTTGATGCCACCAGCTCGTCCGGGTTTTCACTGATCTTTACCCCGACTTCCCTGAAGAGATCCGAGTGCTCGATCTGGTTCACGATGGATACGACATTCTGGACCTTGAACCGTTTGGCCAGCCAGCAGGTCATCAGGTTGACCGAATCGTCGCTGGTGGTGGCAACGAGCGCATCGGCACGGTCCACCCCTGCATCCTCAAGGATGGCCTTGTCCGTGGCATTCCCGGAGATGGCAAGCACATCGTAGTGTTCAAGCATCTCGCTGCAGCGCTGCTCGTTCCGGTCAATAATCACCACGTTATCCCCATGCTCGACCGATTGTGCAGCCAGGCTCCTTCCTATCCCGCCAAGCCCGACAATGATGATGTACATAGTGTGGGGTTACCATCATCGCCATTGAAATAATTTGCGTATCGTACCTCATATCAGATGTTCTGCGGGGTTGACGAAGCAGGCAAGGGCGCCGTGCTCGGCCCGCTGGTGATCGCGGCGGTCGGCTGCAGGACAGCCCGGGATCTTTCCGGGATACCGGTGAAGGACTCAAAGCTGTTGAGCCCCCCTGAACGGTCCCGCCTCTTTGACCGCATCACAGAAAAATGCACCACCAGCATCCTCGTCATTGATGCTGCCGATGTCGATATCCTGCGCAGGTGCGGGAGCATGAACCTGCTCATGGCCAGGGCGCACGCGGCAGTTATCCGTGAGCTCAGGCCAAAGACCGCGTACGTTGATGCCTGCGATGTCATTGCCGTCCGGTACGGGCGGATGGTCGCATCATGCCTGGACTTTCCCTGTACCATCATTTCCGAGCACCATGCTGATGAGAACCGGCCAGCAGTCTCTGCCGCCAGTATCGTGGCCAAGGTCACCCGGGACCGGCTCGTCCGCGAACTCTCACCCGCCTACGGTGAGATTGGCAGCGGATACCCTTCTGATGGGAAGACCGTCGCCTTTCTCGAGCAGTACATCCGCGAGCACGGGAGAGCCCCCCCCTGCGCACGATCCTCATGGGAGACGGTAAAAACCCTCATCTGCCGTGCCGAGCAGTCGGATCTCTCACAGTATTTCATCCTGTAGTGAACGAAAGGAACGCCGCTGTTTGGTCCTGCAGCAGCAGGATCCCCGTTCCAAACCGTTATCTTCCAATCTCCCCCATACCTGAAGAATGAACTGGCTCCTGGTGCTCCTGGTGCTCATTGCAGGGTACGGGATACTATCCGCAGTCATCTGGAAAAAACAGATCTGGGCCGACCATATCGTCTTTTACGGGCCGATCATGGCCATTAAAAGCATGAAAGTCAGCGGATTTGACTGGTTCAGGCGTTTTTCAACGTTCCTTCGCCTCTATGCATCCTTTGGCGTGGTGATGGTGGTCGTCATATCGGTCATCATGACCCTGCTCCTCTTCCTCTCCCTCCAGTACACCTTTGCGGTCAGGCCGCCACCGACCGGGATCTACGCACCCCAGAACATCCTCCTGATACCGGGGCTCAATGAGTACATCCCTTCAACGATTGCAGTCTGGCTGGCCTTTGTGATCACCATCGCCATCCATGAACTCGGGCACGGGATCCTCTCCCGGGTCGAGAGTATCAGGGTAAAAAGTGTCGGCGCCCTGCTCTTTATCGTCCCCATCGGGTTCTTTGTCGAGCCGGATGAAGAAGACCTCAACCAGACCAGGGGGATGAAAAAGATCCGGATGTTTGGCGCCGGGATCACCAATAACATCGTCGTAGGGGTGACCTGTTTCGTGGTGATGATCCTGCTCATGGGACTGGTTGTACCGGTGACCGGGCCGGTTATCGGCGGAGTATACCAGAACTTCTCTGCCGGCCAGGCCGGGGTTCCGGCCTATTCCATCATCCAGTCAGTCAATGGTACGGTAGTCACCACTCCCGCTGAGGTCTCGGCCCTGCTCAATACCACCCGCCCGGGAGACCCGCTGGCCCTGACCGTGCTCCATAACGGAGTCCGGGAAGACTATACCCTGACCCTCTCTCCGTGGCCGGAGGAGATGCCCGGCCGGCAATCGGGGTTCATGGGAATCACCTATTACGATGCCCCCCTGATCCTGCAGGCAATCGGTGACAGCATCTCCCCGATTGGATTTCTCCGGTTCCTGACTGTTCCCTTCGACATCAGCGGCCTTGGCAATCCCCTCCGCATCCTTGCTCTTGAGACTCCGGCCCAGCAGTTCTATATTGTACCCTTCGCCGGCTTCTTCGGGATCATCCATTTTCTCTTCTGGTGCGGCTGGATCAATATCAGTGTCGGGATCTTCAATGCCATCCCCATGGTCCCCCTTGACGGCGGCTACATCCTCAAGGAGGGCGTCGAACGGATCTTTGAACGACGCGGGCTGGCGAAGTACGCTACCTTTGTCACCACGTTCATCTCGACGCTCATGGTGGCTATCCTGATCTCGCTCATCGTGCTCCCCTACCTCTTTACCCTCACCGCAGTCTGAAACCAGGCATGGCGGAAGGGGGGGTCGCTTCCGAATAAAGATATGGTATCACTCCCTAACCTTCCTGTAATTGGGGAAACCGGTGGAGAATGTCGGAAGCACTGATCCTTTCATCCTGCAAAAAAATGTATGCACAGGATACCCAGCGCGCGGTGACTCCTGAGGAGACGCTTGCCCGGATTGAACGGCTCCTCCCGCTTGCCGGCATCACCCGGGTGGCCGATATCACCGCGCTCGACCGGGTCGGGATACCGGTCTTTTCAAGTATCCGCCCCACTGCAGAACGGGGAGCTGTATCGGTATACAACGGCAAGGGAGCCACGCCGGCCGAAGCGAAAGTCTCAGCAATGATGGAGGGGATCGAGCGGTACTCGGCCGAGGTCTCCGGCCAGGATCTCCGCGTTGAACGGTTCACCGACCTGGCCGGAACTGAAGCGGTCCTCGACCCTGCCGAGCTGATCCTCCCTGCCCGGGCCGACCCTGACCTGCCGATTCCCTGGGTCACGGGCTACGACCTGGTGGCAGGGGAGGAGATCCTGGTGCCGGCAAGCGCCGTCTACCACCCCCTCCCGCCGAAGTACCTCCAGCTCTTCCGCACCTCCACCAATGGTCTTGCATCAGGTAATACCCGCGAGGAGGCAGTCTTCCATGCCCTCATGGAAGTCATTGAGCGGGACGCCTGGTCGCTGGCCGAAATAACCCGGAACACCGGGCCGGGAGTCTCTGATATCGATGACCCCCTCGCGGCCGGACTGCTCGGCAAGTTCCGGAATGCAGGGGTGGAGGTGCTGGTGAGGGATATTACGAGCGACATCGGCATCCCCACCATTGCCGCTGTAGCGGATGATATCGAATTGAAAGACCCCGTGCTGCTCACCACCGGGATGGGGACCCATACCAGTGCACGGATCGCTGTACTCCGGGCCCTGACCGAAGTTGCCCAGAGCCGCCTTACCCAGATCCATGGGGCACGGGAGGATACCCCTGCAGCCGAAGGACGGAGGAGACTGGGCTACGAGAGGACGAAACGGATCAACCGCTACTGGTTCGAGGCCCTGGAAAAAAAGCGGTTTTCAGAGATCCCGTCATTTGACAGCAATGACTTTCTCGATGACATCTCCCTGGCCCTGGAACGGCTCTCCGCTGTGGGGCTCTCCCGGGTGATTGTGACCGACCTTACCCGGGAGGAGCTGGGTGTCCCGGTCGTGCGGGTTATCGTTCCCGGGCTGGAAGTGTATGCCATGGACCCGGAACGGGTGGGCAGGAGGTGCCATGATGCCCGGAATCGTGGTTTTCCTCGGTCCCAGTCTTGACCGGGACCATGCAGGCCAGCTGCTCGCTGCCACCTTTTTCCCCCCGGCAAAACGGGGCGACATTGCTGCTGCTGCTGCCGGGGGAGCCCGTATCATCACCCTGATTGACGGTGTATTCTTCCAGAACGATGCGGTGGGTCACCGGGAGATCCTCGATGCAATCACGGAAGGGGTCCACGTTATCGGGGCATCGAGCATGGGGGCACTCCGGGCCGCAGAGCTGGAAGTCCTCGGGATGGAGGGGGTCGGCGAAATCTTCTGCCTCTACCGGGACGGTGTCCTCATCTCTGATGATGAGGTCGCCTTAATCTACGACCCGGAAACCTTCCTCCCTCTCTCAGAACCCCTCATCAATATCCGCTGTACACTCCGGAAGGCAGAGGAAGCGGGGGCGCTCTGTCATGAAACGGCAGAACTCCTGCTCGAGACTGCCCGGTCCCTCTATTTCCCGGAACGGACCTGGGAGGCCATCATGGCACGGGCAGAGGACCGGATCTCCCGTGACGAACGGGAACGGCTCCCTGCTGTCCTCTCCCGCTTTACGGTTGACAAAAAAAGGGAAGATGCAGTCCTTGCCCTCAAAAGGACACGGGAACTCGCCAGAGAACGTGGTATTGGCGGATAACCAGCCCGGTCCAGACGATTTGCGGCCGGCTTCGCTACCTATAAATCAATAAAAAGCGCTATTCTGATGCAATGGCATTCACAATCCCTGACAAAATGCGGGGATTTCTTTTCAATCCGTCAGAATCATTCTGGAAGGTGGCTGACGAGGATACCAGGGATACCCTGCTCTATTTTTTCCTTCTGGCGGTCATCTATGCCCTCCTCGCTACGCTCATGACTGCGGTCAGGGTATTCAGACACCCGTTTCTTGCCCTTTTCGGGCTGGGATTCGGCCTTGACCTTATTATTCCGAAATTCCTTATCGTAATCATCTTTTCCTGGCTTTTTGCCCTCATCTACTCGCTCCTCCTCCATTTCTGGATTTACCTGCTCGGTGGCCGGAGAGGGATATACCGGACCATCAGGTCGGTTCTCTACAGCCTGACCGCTTTCATGCTGATCGGCTGGATCCCTGATATTGGTTTTCCAATCGGGATGCTCTGGTCAGCGGTGGTGGGGATTATCGGCGTCCAGGAGCTCCAGCAGACCTCGCGATCGCGGGCAGCAGTCGCGGTCATCCTGGCCATCCTGACCTTCATGATCGTGATCCCTGCGCTGTTCTGGCCCCTGCTCATGGAGGTGGTCACGACCGGACCGAAGCTGATCGGTCCCTACTGAAAAAAATACTCAGGGATTTCCTTCCCGGAGCATGGCAACCTTCGAGCCCCGGGGGACCGCTACCGCCTCGGCGATCGGTTCACATTTTACGGCCATCAGGTAGGCAACCGGCGGGAGACCTGAATATTCGGAGAGCGACTCGTAATTGGCCATCCCCTTGGCGATGATCAGGGTGCAGTCATCAACAGCCCGGGCCAGTTCCGGGGGCATACAATCGAGCACCACCCCGAGTTCACACCCGCAGCCGGTGGTGGTTATGCTCCGGACGAAGCGGTCGAGATGGAGGTTTTGGGCTTCTATTCTCGTGGCATCGTTCAGGATCGGTGCATCGCGGACCGCAAGGGTGATGGAAGATCCGGTGCGATGGAGATATTCCAGGAGGAGACGGTCGAAGACGATCTCGCCGCAGTTGTCGGTAAAATACACAACCCGGGAGAGCAGGGGTCTGATACGATCGGTATCATCGATGGCAAGCCCGGATACAAACTCTTTCCTGAAGTACGAGAGAAAGTCCCCGGTCACGGTATGGCCCTTGACTCCGTAATCATAGGTATTGCCAATAATGGAGGCCAGCACCAGATCCCGGAACCCGGAAAGCTCATGTCTGACGATCCTGCAGACGTTGAGCGCTTCCTCCATGCTCTGTTCCTTTAAAGCAGCAAAAGGATCCGGTGTTCCGAGCATCCTGTATGCCTCGCGGTGCATGGCGCTGGCAATCTGGGGATGGAGGAGGGGTGCATCGCAGAGCTCCTCAAGGAGCTCCGCACAGGTTTCCCTGACCTGCCGGGTCTTTTCCTCACTGGCATTGCAGAGGCTGCATTCGAGGGTTACCCGGGAGAGGAGACAGTCAATACAGCGGTCATCAAACTTCATAGGCAGTGCGGTCCCTCACCAGCATGATCTGACCCCTGTCAAAAACTCAAGAATGGGGCCACCGCGATTTGAACGCGGGTCAGAAGACCCCCAGTCTCCTAGGATGGCCAGACTACCCTATGGCCCCGCTCGTATGGTATAGGTCAGGATACCATATGTAATTTCTCTTTATGCTCCGGAGAAGGTTGTGCGGAACCATGCTCCACTCCCGGAGGATGGAGAGGAAAGGCGTCCGGGAGGTTATATCCGTTCGATAGTGACCTTTACCCGGTCACCTGCTTTCAGCCCGTGCCCCTTGGGAACATCGATATTGAACCACAGGCAGGAAGGGTTGTCCTGGGTACTGTCCTGGGACATCAGGCAGTCTTTTGCCTCATTGATGGTGGCAACAAACTCGACAACCGATTCAAATTCCGCGATTTTCGCCATAAATAGGGGGGATGATCAGATCGACCGGGAGGTTACCATCCAGGTCGTGCTGTTTGAATAACTCCACTTGATAATTGCCAGTTCCTGGCAGATCTCGGAGAGGATGGCCATGTTGGTCCCTACCTCTTTTGCGGAAAGGCCAAGCTCCTTGGCAATGTACTTGGACTTGAAATAGTGCTTCCCTCTCGACAGACCGCCCAGCAGGTAGTGGACAATCCTGTGCTGGGTCTCGTTATATCTGTCTCGGATATTTCCCGATACCATGTGTACACCTCAGCAGTGTGAAATGTAATTGCTCACATGATCTATAAATACATAGCTGTGTAGCCTTCTGAGAAGAAAGCATTTAAATAGGTCCTTTTCCTGAAAATCCCGTATAACTGCGAAATTCTTCGCACTTACCTGAAGGTTATCCCAACCAGCTGGCCGGTTCAGGGAATACCGGGTTCAGAACCCTGCGGGAACCCGCGAGATCTTCCCGATCAATCCCTGCAGGACCTGTTCCCGCATACCTTCGACAAACTTGATGCTCCCTACCACCAGGTGGCCTCCTCCGCTGATTCCCCCGCCAGGTATCTCGTCCCGGAGCTCCCGTACCATCTTCGGGATGTTCATCATCACACCCTTTGAACGGAGCACGGCAAAATCAGGGCCGAATCCTATGGTTACCACCGGTGAACCGGTATGCTTCTGGCAGAGGCGGTCATGCACCTCACCGGAGGTCTTACCCGGGGGAGGGAAGGTGAATTTGTGGGCATGGATCTCCACATCAAGGAGGAAGAGCTCGGCACCGTTCTCCAGGGTCTGGTGGCGGATATGGGGCATACTGGCGTTCATCTGGTCGACAATGGCGGCATTGGCCCCTTCAACGAGCTGGGAGACCAGTTTCCTGTGCCGGCCGGTATTCCCGGTCAGGTTGATGATATCCTTGATTATCTCCCTCCCGTCGTTGAACCGGAGCCAGAACTGCTCATAATCGAGGGCAAGCGCGATGTTCCTGCAGTCATCCTCGGTATAGCTGTCCCGGACCAGGGCATGGTAGAGCGCCCGTTCCGGGGCTTCACTCCGGTCACCCGCCCCGGCAATGGCGGGGATATGCCGGATAAGGGGCTCAACCGTGGGGTTGATGAGCCGGGCAACCTCGGTCCCGAGCATCCCGGCGGTTATCCCGTAATCGCCCCCGACATGGTAGGGGTTGACGTGCCCGGCGAGGTACTGGTCAACGATCTCATCGGGATGGTGATGGTCAATGACCACGATCGGGAGCTCGTAGATCTGGGCTATCTTGAGCGAGGGCAGATCTTCTTCAGTGGAACCGTTATCGGTAAGGAGGATGAGGGGGAGTTTCTGGCCGTACCGGGCATGGTCCTTGAGTGCATAATCGAGGTCCCGGGTGATATCCTCAATCTCATAGAACGGAGCTTTTGACGGTGCCCGCTTGAAGAGGAAGTAATCGGCATCAAAGTCCCCGCCCGATTCCCGGATAAGGGCGGTTACCGCCTGTTCAATTGCAACCGCAGAACAGATGCCGTCGGCATCAGCGTGGTGCCGGAGGATGATGGGCTGGGCACTGAAGACTGCACGGCGGATAATCTTGGCTACCCCGCGCATCTGCGGGCGGAGTTTCTCCAGCACCTCGCTCCTGATCAGGAGCGGAATATCGGGGGGTTCTGCCCGGTGGTCGAGGGCCTTATCGATCCGGTCCCTGACCGTTTCTGCATCCTCCCCGGTAAGAATGGTCAGCGACTCAACCTCGATCTGGAGCTGGTTGTTCCGGAGCATCACCTCGCCGACTATCCGGACGATATCCCCCAGCTCTGCCTCGGGATATGCCCGCACCCCGGCCTCGATGAATGCGGCAGCATTCTCGGTCCCGGACTCATCCACGATGGTAAAGATGGTAGGGCCGCTCGTCTGTTTGATCTGGGCGATCTCTCCCTCGATCCTGACCGTCCTTCCCACCCTGGTGCCGAGTTCCGCGAGCCGCACGGCAGTTGACTTCCGTTCCACCATCTCTACCGTGTAGACCGGGTAGGTCACCTCCTCGAGGTCGATATTACCGTTGTTCCTGATGTTCCTGACCTTCACCAGGATGGTCTCGCGTTCTTTATGGCTGGTTTTGATATTGCTCTTATGGACCAGGCCTTTGACCCGGTCATTTAACTGGACGAAGGTGCCGAAGTTGGCAAATCCCTGGATTCGGCCGATATAGACTCTGCCCTCCTCGACATCCCCAAGGTCACAGCCCGGCCCCATGCGGTATACTGTTACATCATCTGGATTATCCATACGTTCACCAAAATATTCACAACAATTTCCAAAGCGTAGTATTCGTGCATGTACTCATGCGCCTGCGACTCTTATCATTGTATGGAAACCTGCCCCGTCAGGCTTCATCTTCCCGGAACGGGATCTCAACCATATCCAGGTCTGAGGGGACCAGGACCTTCCCGGAAAAGACCTTCCCGGCATCTTTCAGGTGTCCCGCCGTAGAAGTGTAGCGCGAACTGACATGGACAAGGGCCAGGATACGGGCGTTGAGAGCCTGCGCCGCTTCCCCCGCTTCTCCTGCCGTGGCATGGAAGACCTCCCGTGCCCGCTCGATCTCCTGGCTGTCATAGGTGGCATCATGAATGAGGAGATCAGGGTTCTTTGCAAGCGCAAGGATCTGCCCGGTTACCGGCCGGGTGTCACCGGTATAGATGATCTTTCTTCCCGGCCGGGGCGGCCCCATGACCTCTGAAGGCTGAACATGGTAGCTGCCACTGTCTCCTGCAATGCAGACTGTCTCCCCCCGCTGGAGCCGCCCGAAGAGCGGCCCCGGGGGAACCCCCAGCTCCACTGCCCGGTCCCGGTTGAACCGCCCCGGGCGGGCATCTTCCTCGAGGACATAGCCGAGGCTCTCCATGCCATGGTCAGTGGCAAATGCTGTCACGGTATACCCGCGGAACCGGATCTCGGAGCCATGCCCCATCTGGACCGACGAGAGCGGGAACCTGATGTTGAATCGTGAGAGGGACCGGACAGCCGAGACCGCTTCATGGACCCAGGCCGGGCCGTATACCGGGAGCGGGTCTTTTCGTCCGGTGAAAGAGAGCGTCTGGACCAGCCCGGCGATACCAAGGAAATGGTCAGCATGCCAGTGGGTCACAAAGATGGCGTCCACCAGGAACCCGGTCCGTGCCCGCATCATCTGCTGCTGGGCTCCTTCCCCGCAGTCGAAGAGGAGGGTATCCGGTCCCCGCCGGACCATGATACAGGGGGGGTTCCGTGCCGGGGTCGGGAGTGCCCCGGCTGTACCGAGGAAAAAGACATGCAGGGTCTCGCCGCTCACGCCAGCCACCCCTCTACAACACCAAGGCTCGCCTTCCCTTCATCGAGGGACCGTCCTTCGATGACGATAACCCCTGAATAGTCGCGGGCAATACAGGATCCGACCAGGGACCAGTTGATAGTCCCGGCCCCCAGTGCAAGGTGCTCATCGGAGAAACCATGGTTGTCGTGAACATGGAGGTGTGAAGCCAGGGAGAGATACGGGAGGAACTCCTGCACCTTCCCGACCGTATTTGCATGCCCGATGTCAATGGTTATCCCGATCCCCTCAATGCCGTCCACCATTCCCAGGAGCTCCTCGGGCATCCGGCAGAGGAATTCCCTGACCGCGATCATATTCTCGAGACAGGCCAGCACCCCGTGCTCAGCGGCGACCCGTCCTATCCGTTCCAGCGCCTCCTTCTGCTGGCGCCAGGCACGGTCAGGCATCATCTTTCCCACCGGGGAGAGGTAGCCGGGATGGATGGTTACCCGGTCGGTCCAGGCTGCTGCCGCTTCAATGCAGGTGCAGATCTGTCGGACCGACTCCTGCCAGATAGGGTAGTTGAGGGTGGCAAGGTTGAGATCCCCATAGGGAGCATGGACGGTGATTCCCAGGTTCAGGGAGCTGATGACCTCGTCAATCAGGGTAACATTCTCCGGGTTGTCCAGCCGGTAGCAACCGTCTGCAACCAGCTCCCAGCCCTGGTATCCGGCCTCTTCAATCCCGGCCACCCATTCGATGGAGTCCCACACCCTGGCCGAGGAGGAGAAGTACGGAGAAATGGTCATGGTCCCTCCCGTATCTCATCGAGGAGAGCCCGGGCCTGGGCCGCGAATGCCTCCACCGTGCTCTCATTCAGGATAAGGTAATCGGCACTTGCCAGGGCGCGGCCAAGTCCCCACGAGATCTCCCGCCTGTCGCGATCGGTAAGCTCATCCCGGCCAAGCTGGTCATCCTCACGTCCCCGCGATGAGAGGCGCTCCAGCCGGGCATCAAAGGGTGCATCGATGCCGATGAGATAGAACTCGGGAAAGCGGGACCGGAAGAGATCAACCTCAGCAATGCCCCGGATACCGTCTACCAGCACGAGCGGGCTCAGGGTATTTTCTATCGCCGGTATGCAGAGCTCTGCAATCACTGCCATACCGCTCTCTTTCCGGAGGTTTCCCGCCATTTCACCGAGATTTTTGTCGGTCACCGGGAGACCGGAACGGATAACTGCTTCACGGATGACGTCTCCCATGACCACCACCGGGATCCCCAGGGACCTGGCGATCCGCGAGAACTCCCCTTTACCGCTGGCAGGCAGGCCAACGACCCCGATCACTCTCATACACCACTTCTCCACCGTTCCTCGTACGGATTTTTATAACCCTCCCCAGTCTCTTCAGGGACTCGGCCATGCGGGACAGGTCCTCATAGCTCAGGGGAGCCCGTTCGCCGGTTAGATGTCTCTCACGGAGATGGACATTTCCGTCCATCATCCCTGGTTCCTTCCATGCTTTCCAGAACCGTTTCTGCACTCCCTGCTGGAGGACGAGGTTTCCCCGGGGGAGACGATTGGCTATCTCCAGGATCTCCCGCTCGTTGCCCCAGAAGATGGTGAGCACGATCTCAAATTCCGGAAGCTTCCCCGAGATACGGGCATCCTCGCAGATGGCAATCGATCGCGCCACCTGCCGTGAGTAGTCTGCGGCACAGGATTCCGCATACCCTTCCCACCGCTTGCTGTACCCCTCCCACCTCGTCTTGTAATCGAGTGCTATCCGGTCTACCAGCCCTTCGCCGATGAGGAGGGAAAGGGTGTCAGGGAAGAACCCGTTGGTCTGGATACCCACCAGCAGTCCCCGTTCCTTTGCCGCCCGGGCAAGCGCCCGGAGCGGCTCCTGCTGCATCGTCGGTTCTCCCCCTGAGAAGATAATCCCGGATACCAGGTGCCGGGCCCCGTCGATCATGGCAATGATCTCGTCGATATCGCGTTCATCGCACCCGGTCTGGATGGTGGCATTGTGGCAGTATGAGCAGCGGAGAGGACAACCGCGGAAAAATAGGGTGCAGACCGCCCGGCCCGGCCAGTCCTTGGTGCTCAGATCCACAAACCCACCGTAGTTCATCTTCACCGGATCACCGTTCCATAGCTGATGGGTTATCTGTTCAATTCAATCTATTGAAAGCAGCGAAAAATAAGCGTGGTTCAATGGTAAAATTATTTTGCGTAAACCCAAATCAACTTTACTTGCGGAGAAGACAAGCAAGATTTAGTCCGGAATCGATAAAAAGAGACTTTATCAGGTATTTTCCCCAAGGTATAACCCATGAGTATCATAGATGAGGCCCGGTCCGGCATCATTACCGAAGAGATGCGGATCGTGGCCCGGCAGGAGGGGGTGACCGAAGATTTCGTCCGGCGGGGACTGGCCGGCGGCCATATCGTGATCCCGGTCTCTCCTTACCGTGACGTAAAGATCTGCGGTATCGGCGAGGGACTGCGGACGAAAGTGAATGCTTCCATTGGCACCTCTTCTGATATCGTGGACATTGCGATGGAGATTGAGAAGGCAAAAATGGCAGAGAAGGCAGGAGCCGATACCCTGATGGAACTCTCTACCGGTGGAGACATGGTGGAGATCAGGAAACAGGTCATCGCCAATACCACGCTTTCAGTCGGAAGTGTTCCGCTCTACCAGGCTTTCATAGAGGCTGCCATCAAAGACGGTGCAGTGGTACACATGCGGGAGGATGATCTCTTCCGCATTACTGCCGAGCAGGCTGCGCTCGGCACCAACTTCATGGCCATCCATACCGGGATCAACTGGGAGACGGTCAAGCGCCTCCAGAACCAGGGGAGGCACGGGGGGCTGGTCTCGAGAGGCGGTGCATTCATGACCGCCTGGATGCTCCATAATGGAAAGGAGAACCCGCTCTATGCCGAGTTTGACTACCTGCTCGAGATCATGAAGGAGCATGAGGTCACCCTCTCCATGGGCAACGGGATGCGGGCCGGGGCCGTCCATGATGCCACCGACCGGGCTGGGATCCAGGAGCTCCTGATCAACGCTGAGCTCGCGGACAAGGCTCATGCCGAGGGGGTGCAGGTGATTGTAGAGGGGCCCGGGCATGTCCCGATGGACGAGATCGAGGCGAACGTCATCCTCGAGAAGCGGGTGACCAACCGGAAGCCGTTTTATATGCTCGGCCCTCTCGTAACCGATATCGCACCGGGATACGACGACCGGGTTGCGGCCATCGGGGCGGCGATCTCCTCTGCCTACGGCGCCGATTTTATCTGCTACGTGACGCCAGCAGAGCACCTGGCCCTGCCGACCCCCGAAGAGGTGTACGAGGGTGTGATCAGCTCCCGGATCGCCGCCCATGTCGGGGATATGATCAAGCTGAAGAAGACCCGGGAAGCCGACCTCGAGATGGGGCATGCCCGCCGGGAACTGGACTGGGAACGGCAGTTCCAGGTCGCGATGAACCCGGAACGGGCCCGGGCAATAAGGGCCGAGCGGATGCCTGCAGACACGGATGCCTGTACCATGTGCGGGGACTACTGCGCCCTGAAGATTGTCAACCGCCACTTCAACTTCTGATACCCCCATTTTTTTTTCGGGATCCGGCCCCCCCTATCCGGTCTTCCGGAACCAGGGGTTGGATGCCAAGCACACCCTTATCTGGTCATTTTCCCCATCTTAGTGCACGAATGGGCCACCAAAAAGAGGTACTCCGGGCGCAGCAGAAGAACCTGCGGTGTACCCTCTCTCCGCATGCGATTGCCACCCTTTCGGCAAGGATAGAGCAGCACCTCAGACGTGAGATTGATGGTGAGAACCCGGTCATGGTCTATGCCTCAAAGGCTCATGAAGTTGACACCCATCGCCTCATCTCCTGGCTGCTCTCGAGCGGAACCGGTGTCGTTGTGCCTATCATCGAACAGGAGACCCGGACGCTGCGCCTCTCCTACCTCCGTGATCCTGCGGTCCTCCGGCCGGGTACGTTTTCTGTTCCCGAACCTCTCGGGAATGAGATCCCGGTTCTGCCGTCAGAAATCCGTCTGGTGGTGGTTCCGATGATCGCCTTTGACCGGCGGGGATACCGGCTCGGGTACGGAGCCGGGTACTATGACCGTTTCCTCTCTTCCCATCCCTGGATGAGGAAGATCGGGGTTGCCTTCTCCTGCCAGGAGGTGGATGCTGTCCCGGCTGACGAGAACGATGTCCCGATGGACCTCGTCGTGACCGAGGAAGGGGTGCTTGCTCCCCATCCCCGGTAACCATAATAATCTTTATATATTATTATACACTAACCTTTAGTAAACTTAGGACAGAGTAGCATGGCAGATGCAGATTATTACGAGGTAGTGGTAAAAGAAGCGGCCAGGGATGATGCCGGGCGGGGAATTGCCCGGCTCTCTATCGAGGTCATGCGGACGCTCGGGATTGTCTCCGGCGATGTCATCGAGATCCAGGGCAAACGGAGAGCGACTGCCATTATCTGGCCCGGATTTCCCCAGGACACGGGACAATCCATCCTCAGAATTGACGGTACTGTCCGCAGCAACGCAGGGACCGGTGTCGACGAGAAGGTGAAGATCCGGAAGGTTGAGGTCGGGTTTGCCAGGAAAGTCGTGATCCAGCCCACCCAGCCCATCCGGCTGGTTGGCGGTGAGCAGTACCTCTCCCGGGTGCTGCGGGGCCGCCCGGTCATGGAGGGGCAGACGGTACGGGTGGATGTTATCGGCAACCCCATCACCCTGGTCATCTCCAAGGTGACCCCCAAGGGGATTGCGGTGGTCACCGAAGATACCGAGATCGAGCTGAAAGAAACCCCCTATAAGCCGGAGGAAGGGAGGAAGAAAGAGGTCTCGGATGTCCACTACGAGGATATCGGGGGCCTCTCCCGGGAGCTCGAGATGGTCAGGGAGATGATCGAGCTCCCGCTCCGGCACCCGGAACTCTTCGAGCGCCTGGGGATCGAACCGCCCAAGGGAGTGCTCCTGTACGGCCCCCCGGGAACCGGAAAGACCCTGATTGCCAAGGCGGTGGCAAACGAGGTAGATGCCCACTTCACCACCATCTCCGGCCCGGAGATCATGAGCAAGTATTACGGGGAGAGTGAGGGGAAGCTCCGCGAGGTATTTGAAGGGGCCCAGGAGAACGCCCCGGCCATCATCTTCATCGATGAGCTCGATTCCATCGCCCCCAAGCGCGAGGAGACCAAAGGCGAGGTGGAGCGGCGGGTGGTAGCCCAGCTCCTCTCCCTGATGGACGGCCTCAAGGGCCGTGGCCAGGTGGTGGTGATCGGGGCCACGAATATCCCCGATGCCCTTGACCCTGCCCTCCGGCGAGGGGGCCGGTTCGATCGCGAGATCGAGATAGGGATTCCGGACAAGAAAGGCCGGATGGAGATCTTCCAGGTCCATACCCGGGGCGTCCCCCTCTCTGAAGATGTCAGGCTCGGTGAGTATGCAGACACCACCCACGGCTTTGTAGGGGCAGATATCGCCCTCCTGGTGAAGGAAGCAGCCATGCATGCGCTGCGGAAGATCCTCCCGAAGATCGATCTTGATGAGGAGATCCCGGCAGAACTGATCGAGCAGCTCAGGGTGACCGGGGCTGACTTTGACGAGGCCCGGAAGCATGTCGAACCGAGTGCCATGCGCGAGGTGCTGGTGGAGGTGCCTGACATCACCTGGGAGGATGTCGGCGGGCTCGATGAGGTCAAGAAAGAGCTCAGGGAGGCAGTGGAGTGGCCGCTCAGATACCCAACCGTATTTGAGAAGCTTCAGACCAAACCCCCGAAGGGGATCCTCCTCTTCGGCCCGCCCGGTACCGGGAAGACCCTGCTTGCCAAGGCAGTGGCAAACGAAAGTGAATGCAACTTCATCTCGGTGAAGGGGCCCGAACTCCTCTCCAAGTGGGTGGGGGAGTCTGAGAAGGGAGTGCGGGAGATCTTCCGGAAAGCACGGCAGGCTGCCCCGTCAATTATCTTCTTTGACGAGGTTGATGCGCTGGTGCCGAAACGGGGCACCTACATGGGCTCCTCGCACGTGACCGAGAGCGTGGTCAGCCAGATCCTGACCGAACTGGACGGGCTCGAGGAACTCAAGAGCGTCACGGTCATCGGGGCCACGAACCGCCCGGATATGCTCGACCCCGCCCTGATGCGGCCGGGCAGAATGGAGCGCCACATCTATGTTCCTCCCCCGGACAAGGAGGGCAGGAAGAAGATCTTCGAGGTCTACCTCAGGAACACCGATGCCCTCCTCGCCTCAGATGTAAGGATCGATGACCTTATCGGGCAGACCGATCACTATGTCGGTGCGGATATCGAGGCCCTCGTCCGCGAGGCCAAGCTTGCCGCCATGCGGGAGTTCATCGGAGTCATGGGTGAGAAAAGCCCGGAGGAGCTCTCGGATGCACTCATCAACGTCCGCCTCACCCGGAAGCATTTCGATGCAGCACTGATGAAGGTCAAGGCATCCCTTGACCGGGATGCTCTCGAGACTGCAGAGCGCCAGGCCTGGGAGATGCTGTACAACCAGGACCAGCGGGAAATCCTTGAGGAGGCACTCGGCGCCATCAAACGGGCCGATCTCCGGAAGGAGAAGACGCCGGATACAGCTACGCTGGAGGAACTTGTGTTCCGGCGGATAAAAGACTGGAACGAGATCAAGCGGCTTACCAGGCAGCTCGAAGACGAACTGAAGAAGAAGACCCCCTGAAATGAAACACAACGACAATGAGTGATACTCCGGACGATACCAGAACAAGCCTTGAAGACCTGATCCGGCAGATGATGGAGCTCGCCGGCACCGGGCAGGGAACACCGGTCCTCATCGGGATGCAGATCGTTGTCTCCCCTGGCCAGCCCGGCCGCCCCGGACCCATCGCCCGGGGAGACGGGACTGAACCGGAGATTGAAGTCCATACCTTCGGCAACCGGGTCACCCTGGTGACAGAGCTGCCGGGGATGTCGCCCGAGAATATCCAGGTCCTGTTCCGGGATGACCGGGTCTTCATCTGGGCCAAGGATGCCGAACGGTACTACCGTGCCAGTGCAACGGTTCCCCGGCCACTGAAAGGAAGCGTGGAGATCAACTGCCGCCACGGCGTGCTCGAAGTCTCCTACACGCCGCTGAAGGAAGCGGTGGTGTGATCCCCGCGCAAAGTCCGATATCTTTTATTGCTGTGCAGTAACCTCTTAGTGAGTGGTTCTTGATGCCCACGACGACGATTTCTGTCATTAAAGCCGACATTGGCAGTTTTCCGGGACATTCCCGGACCCATCCCCGGATCCTTGAAAAAGCGGCAAAGATGCTCAAGGAGGAGGAGGGAAAACTCCTGATCGATTCCTTTGTGACCCACTGCGGTGATGACACCGAGCTGATCATGACCCATACCCGGGGGGAGGATGATGAGCAGATCCATGCCCTTGCCTGGAAGGTCTTCATGGAATGCACGAAGATGGCCAGAGAGATGAAGCTGTATGGTGCGGGACAGGATATGCTCTCAGATTCCTTCTCAGGCAACGTGAAGGGGCTGGGGCCCGGTGTTGCCGAGATGGAGTTTGAGGAGCGGGGCTCGGACCCGGTGATGATATTTATGGCCGACAAGACCGAGCCCGGCGCCTGGAACTTCTACCTGTACAAGATGTTTGCCGATCCCTTCAACACCCCCGGGCTGGTCATCGATCCGCACATGCACGAGGGATTCATCTTTGAAGTTCACGATGTGATGAAGAAACGGATGATCGAGTTCCGCACGCCGGAGGAGATCTACAGCCTGCTTGCCTATATCGGGGCACCGTCCCGTTACGTGGTCAAGTATGTCCGGCGGAAGGATGGGCTGATTGCTGCCTCGACCAGCACCCAGCGTCTGAGCCTGATCGCCGGCAAGTATGTGGGCAAGGATGACCCGGTCATGATTGTGCGGGGACAGAGTGGTCTGCCTGCCGTTGGTGAAGTCCTCGAGCCCTTCGCCACCCCGCTGATCGTTGCCGGATGGATGCGCGGGTCCCACCATGGACCTTTCATGCCGGTCGGTCTCCCTGACGCCGTCTGTACCCGGTTTGACGGCCCGCCGCGGGTGCTCTGCCTCGGGTTCCAGGTCTGCAACGGGAAGCTGATCGGTCCTGCCGATATGTTCGATGACCCGGCATTTGACCGGGTCCGTGACAAGTGCAACGAACTTGCCGATATCCTGCGGGCTCACGGGCCGTTTGAACCCCATCGTCTCTCTCTCGATGAGATGGAATACACCACCCTCCCCCTGGTCGAAAAACAGCTCCAGAGCCGGTGGAAACCGATTCCGGAATAACCTCCTCTTTTTCTCCGGCGGAAATTTCGTCAGGGTTTTCCTGCCAAAGAAGGAACCTTTAATATCCCGACATCCCCACATAGAGGCAGATGGTGAACGGGATCGTACTGCCAATAAAGAAGGTCTTCTCTCTCGTCGATACCAGGATACTCGTCGAGATCAAGGACGATAACCGGAAGCTGCAGGGAAGGCTGGTTGCCGTCGATGAATACCTGAACATCCACATGGACGAGACCACCGAGTATGTTGACGACCAGCGCGGGAGGAACCTCGGCACAGTCGTGATCCGTGGAAATAACATCCTTTCTATTTCTCCGAGTGCCTGAAGGTTATGACGCAGTCCGATGAAGACGCGCTGAAGGTGATCCAGCGGAAACCGGAAGGGGTTCTCCAGAGTGATCTCTGGAAGATCCTTGAGGTTGACAGCAGGAAATGCTCCCGTATTGTCAAAAAGCTCCTCGATTCCGGGATGATAGAGCGGATCGAGTTCCGGAAGGACGGGATCAAGACCTTTGTCCTCAAGGCCAAACGGCGCCCGGTTGATCCCGGAAAGCTCCTTGCCGGGGAGGAGCTCATCCCCTGTATCGCCTGCGACCTGGAATGCGATGTAGAGGAGTGTGCGAAACTCCTCGACTGGATGTACCAGCTCGCCATCTGTGATGCCGGCGAATAAGGTCTGGTAAATTTTCCCCGGTATCAGGGTGTCATCCCGATATTAAAAACCGGTTTTTCTTCCGGTACTTACGCCCACCCGCGACTGTATTCCTCAAAACACGGGATACAGACTATCTTCCCGTCCTGAACACGGGCCCGTGATTCTGCCACGGTCTCCCCGCAGACTCCGCAGGTGACCGACTGGAATAACCGTGCCCGCTCCGGAATGTCGACATGAACCGTGCTTACGGAAAACATCTCCTCTTCCGGGGCGGAGAGGAGAAACTGTATGTACTGGCTGCTTTTTTCAAAAAATTCCCGCTCCTCATCGGCTGACACGGTATTGGATGCCATCTTCTTTCTCAGTTCTGTCATCCGGGAATCCGCCTTTTTCGCGAAAAATTCCGCTCTCTCTGCAACCCGTACGGCCTCGCCGGTCTTCCGGTTGATGAAGGTGTACACCCGTTTGCCATAGTCACGGAAGAGGAGGTTTCCCTTGCCGAGCGTGGTGCCGGCAACGTACTGGACAGCATCGATCCCGCAGGCATCGTTCTCCACCACAGCCACGAGTTCCTCGTCCTCTGGCCGTTCCACGCCGAGCGCAATCAGGCCGGCGATGGCAGCCCGGTACCCGATCGCAAGACCCGGGCAGGAGTGCCCGTGGAAGGCGACGACATCGTCAAATGAGGGAATTTTTTTCTGCACCATCGATATTATCCTGAGAGACACAAGGAGAAAAAAGGATTAGAAGGTGCCCATCGGCATCAGCATCACTTCTGAGAAGGCGATGAAGAAGAAGGCGAGAATCAGGATGATGATGATTGCCAGCACCACGATCGCAAGGAGAACGGCAATTGCTGCCCTGCCGGTGGTCATCTCATGCAGCTCCCGGACTCCCAGTATTGACAGGATGAACGACCAGATTGCACCGATAAACCCGATGAACGGGATCCAGCCGATAAGCATCGATGGTGTCGATCCATAGGAGATGGATTTCAGCGTCTGCAGGTATCCCTTCCTCCCTCCGAGAAGATACACAAAGATGTGGACCCAGGCAGCACTGATGAAGATCATCAGCAGCTGGACAAAAATCATCAGGATGGCAAAGACGACCAGCCCTACTCCGGCGGCAAGGGAGACCGGAATACCTATCTGCTCCAAGATCGGTCCCAACATGGCCCAGATCGCACTGACCATGACCAGGCCGACAATGGCACTTAAAATGGCATTGATGACCACGACGACCAGGTAGTATTTCAGCGTATCCCCGAGATCCGCACTCCTGACCTTCTGGAAGGTAGAGACCGGGTCAAAGAGAAATCCCTTCATAAGTTCAAAATATTCCATAATTATCCCGGAAAATCTCTCCGGGAACCTACTTGAAGGTTATGGTAATCTGTTTTCGCTCCGGAAAAAATGCCAGGAAGAAGAATGGTATTCCTTTTGTGTAAAAATAGTCAGATCATTGTCCATTTCCCCGGTCATTCTTCGTCAAAATAGCCGGAACAGACATAGGATGAAGCAATCCGCTGGAGCCGCCCACCACATTCCGGGCAGAAGTAAGGGCCGGGAAGGGGAGAACAGCAGCTGCACCCATTCTTCAGAAAAAACTCCTCTTTGCATTGTATACAGGCATACCGATCCATGTATCTTACCTATGTCCCGGGAACGGTTTAACCTTCCCGATAACCCTGGGATCAGAAGGGGATTGAAGATAACCCGGCCTGAATTTTTTTAGGGATATACCCCCGACCAGATTCGAACTGGTGTCGCCGGATCCAAAGTCCTGCATGATTGACCGCTACACTACGGGGGTTCCGGAAATAAAATCGATTTTTGGAGTAATAGATTCTCTCCTCTTTGCCAGGCCTGGCAATGGTTTTAAAATGAGGGAATCCTCTGCGATTTTTTCCCCGCTGATACATTCTAAAATTATTGTGGAGAGAAAATGAGGCGAATTTGTTATTCAGGGATTTGATTCCTTCCGGACAATGGCCATGATCTCGTCTTCGAGCTCCTCAACTTCCTCAATCCGCTCGTCCAGGTATTCACGAATTGCCCGGAGGTTCGACTCGATCAGGGCAAGCTTGTCTTCAATCTGCTTGATGTCGTCCTTGTCCATGGCTCACGAAAGATTCGGAAATTCGGTCTCGGGGATCGGATTCAGGTTGTAGATGAACCAGCTCGGGTAGTATTGTTGAGGGATGAAGGTCATGGTATACCCGTACCCCAGGGCACCGAAGGTATCCTGGGGGTATCCCCATTGGAGATACCCTGCATTCTTGTCGAACCTTTTCTCCTTTCCGTTCCAGCGTTCACCATAGGTGATATAGACCACATAGCTCCCGGGAGGTATAACGCCTTCAAAGGTATGGAAGTATCCCTTTTTGACATAGACTGCGGTAGTAGCTGCATCTGTACCAATCGGAGAAAGTGCCACGACTACGTCTGATGTTCCCTGCTGGTTGTTGATCTCCAGGTAGTTCCACCCGGAGACCCAGGAGCCCGTGATGAGGGAGCCGCTCGGGACATCAGGGTACACCACCTTCTCCGATGTCGCCAGGTAATTCTCTACCACCGCTGCCAGGCCGGGATCGCGTGCTATTGCCATTTCATATGCCACGATTGCCTCGGAATGCATCCCGATAGTGGCAAGTACCTGTCCCTTTACAAAGTACGCCCTTGCATAGCCCGGGTTGAGGGTGATTGCCTGGTTCAAAGCGTTTATCGCCCCGTCATACCTCCCCTGGTTGGTATAATTGACCCCTTCATTGTACCAGTCGCCGGCCGTGAGCGGTGCCGCTCCTGCGGAAAATGCTGAAAGCCCGAGAGCAAGCAGGACCAGTACGGGGAGGAGAAGGACACCCTTCCTTTCTTTCTGCCACATACCTATCGCAACTTAAGCATGGATAACAGGGATAATATAACTTCGGAGATATTGATGCCCGCTCCAGGGACGATCACCCGCGTCGTGCTGTCCGGTAAAAGAGCGGCAGCCTT
>Ga0209254_10000354_pt1 | contig 35684 bp, 31 predicted proteins | sample FrelakmetDIP11DI_FD_187148 | JGI IMG/M metagenome (GOLD analysis project Ga0209254, IMG submission 187148) | Freshwater lake sediment microbial communities from the University of Notre Dame, USA, for methane emissions studies - DIP11 DI (SPAdes)... | ecosystem: Environmental > Aquatic >... | reverse complement strand
CCGATGCCGCGCACCGTGCCGATGAACCCGATCGCCGGGATCGCCCAGGCGATGTAGCGCAGCATGGACAGCTCCGAGTCGAGGCGGTCCGCCTCCGCTTCGCATACGCCGCGCGCGGCAACCGACGCGTCCGGGATGCTGCGCGTGGCGCCAAATCGGTAGAGCGAGGCGAGCAGTGCTCGAGGCAGCAGGCACTCGGCCTCCAGCGGCGGAAGCGCCTCGAGGGGACGCGCGTACTCACGCGCATCCTCGGGCAGGATCCGCATGCCCTCCGGCACGTGTACGAGGTCGCGCGCCAGCAGCGCGCGTTCGCGACGCGACCGCCATGCCTTGTAGCCTATGATCGTCAACGCCCAGAGCCCGAGGATGACCTCGGCCTCCTGCTCCCAGTCCTTCATCACGACGTGGATAGAGCGCTCCGCAACGAAGTCCGGATTGTTCTTCATGGCCTCGCGCTGCTCGACGAGGATGGCCGCCGCCCTCGGCCGCACCACCGTGACGTACACCGCGTGCACGCCGATGGCGATGATGATGAAGGCGAACAGGCTGAAGACCAGCTCGTTCGGGGCGCGGGACTTGAATCGGGACATGCCGCAGTTCTCCGGCTCAGATGTCGATGGGGAAGGCGACGTCGAAGTCGGCGCGCACCTTCTCGGTGGGTTCGAAGCGGCCCGGCGTCGGGCCGACGGGCCGCTTGGCATCGGGCGGTGCGCTCGTCGATGCGGCAGCCGTTGCCGGCGACCCCTTGTCCGCCGATGCGTCCGCCGCGTCGGCGGCCGGCTCATCGGCGGCCGGCTCATCGGTGGTCCGGGCGGCCGGCACAGGTTCGCCAGCCGGTGCCACGGGCGCCGACGTCGCAGGTGCGGCCGGTGGCGTCTCCTGCGCTCGCAGCACGGTCACGATCGCGAGCACGCCCGCGAACATCGCGATCGCGAGCCGCAGGCTGCGGCTACTGCGCGTAACGCGCGATGCGGAAGCCGAGGTCATTGCGTTTGCCGTCCCCGTAGTCGCGGAAAGCCAGCCGGAGCTCGGTCACCCCGGAGTGCTGCCAGCTCGAGCCGCGGATGACGCGCAGCGTGCCGGTGCCGGCCGCGGCCGGGTCCACCGCCGCGACGCTCCCGGCCGGCTGGACAGTGTAGAGGTCGTGGGTCCACTCGGCGACGTTGCCCCCGAGGTCGAAGAAGCCGAGCGGATTGGCCGCGAAGCTGCCCACCGGCGCCGTCGCGGCGAACCCGTCGTCGAGGTCCGCGAGGACCTGCGCGACCAGTGGCTGGGCGCGTCGGTCGGCGAAATTGCCCGCACCTGGAGGGACGGGCAATGCATCCCCCCACGGGTACTTTCGCAGCGCACCGCCCGTCCAGCGCGCGGCCCATTCCCACTCGGCCTCGGTCGGCAGCCGGTAGCCCGTGGTCACCGGGACCACCGGCGCGAGCCGTCCGCCCTGCTCGGCGTAGGCTGGCTCGAGGCCGTCCTGCGCGCTCAGCCAGTTGCAGTAGGCGGCGGCGTCCTGCCAGCTCACGACGACGACGGGCTGGCGGTCGAGCTCGAGCGTCTGCTGCATCACGAAGCCGGAGCGATGCGAGGGACGGAACTGCCGGAACTCGGCGTTCGTTATTTCGCGCAGCGCGAGGTAGAAGCGGCGCTCGAGCTTCACCGCGCGCTGCGCCTCGTTGGCGCGGCGACCGGCCTCGCGGCGCGGGCTGCCCATGGTGAATTCGCCGGCCGGCACGAGCTTGAGCTCCGGGCCCGACTTGCTGCGCACGAGCGGCGCGAGCGGTCCGGCGGCGGCCGGACGCTCAACAGCGGCGGCACCGGCCGGTGCAGCGGGCGCGGGCGCGGCCGCGACCGGTGCCGCGACGGGCTCGGGCTCCGCGCCCTCGCGCAAGGTCACCTCGAGGGTCTGCGGCAGGCCGGGCCGCGGCGTGACGGTGGCGCGATGGGTCACGTAGCCCGGCTTGCGCACCTCGAGCACCTGCGCGGTCGCCGGCAATTGCAGCGTCTGCCCAGCGGCGCCCCGCGCCGCGCCGTCCACGAACACCATCGCGTCCGCGGGCGTCGAGCGCACGGTCACCTCGCCCAGGATCGGCACCAGCCCGAACTCGACCAGCTCGCGCCCGCCCGGGGGGACGCTCACGGGGCGGCTCGCCGGCTCGTAGCCTTCGCGCAGCACCGCGACCGACTGCTCGACGTCGGGACGGACGTCGATCTCGAGCGGCGTCCGCCCGCGGTAGGCGCCGCCGACGGTGACGTTGGCACCGGCCGGCGCACTCCGCACCGCCAGCCGTCCATCCGGCAGCCCGAGACGCACGGGTCCGAGCGTGAGCGGCTCGTTGGCCTGCACCTGCACGTCGCTCACCCAGGGCTTGAACCCGTCGAGCCGCAGCTCCACGCGATGGGATCCGGCCATGAGCTCGAACTTCACCGGCGTGCGCCCTCGTACTTCGTCGCCGACGCGCACTTCCGCGCCGGCAGGTTCCGAGGCGATCGAGATCTCGGCCCACGCGGGCGTGAGTTCGGGCTCGAGCTTCTGCAGTCGCCCGAGTCCCACGATCTCCACTTCGACCGTGGCGTCGAGGTAGCGCTCGGTGTCGATGCTCACCGTGTGACGCCCCGCCGCCAGCTCGAACGGGCCCGGCGCTGCGCCGGCCGGCTGACCGTCGATGCTCACGTTCCCCGGCACCGGCAGCACGACCTCGAGGCGGCCCGGCAACGGCTGAAGCGTGAAGCTGAGCCGCTGGTTGCGGTCGGTCGTGATCTCGACGGGCACGCCGAGGGGCGCGTAGCCCTCGCGCTCGGCGACCAGCGTGTAGGCGCCCGGCCGCAGCAGGTGGCTGGTGCCGAAGCGCAGGCCTCGCCAGCCGCCCTCGAACGCCACCCGTTCCGGCTCCGGTCCGATCTCGACCTGCACGGGCACCGACGTAAAGATGACCGCCGCAATCGCAATGAGAAACGCGAGTGCCGCGCCCAGTGCGAGGCGACGCCAGGGCACGGTTCGCGGCGGCGGCGCGCGCACGGCATCCGGCCGGCGGAATGTCACGGGCTCGATGCGCTCGTCCTCGCCTGCAGCCAGGCCGCCCAGGGTCGCCGCCGTCTCCGCCGCCGGCGGTGCAGTCGAGTTGCCGGCGCCACCGGCGACCACCTCCAGCACGCGCCGGCCCTGCTCGAGCCGGAGCTTCAGCCGGCCGCCGCCGGCGTCGAGCACGTCGCCGCTGCGCAGCCACGTGGAACCGGCGACGGGCGTGCCGTTGTGCAGCACGGCGCTCGCCTCGTCTGCGGGCTGCACGAACAGCTGCCCGTCGTGCAGGCCGATCCAAGCCAGCGTGCCGGATGCCGACGGCACGACGACGTCCGCGCCCGTGCCGCCGAGCGACAGCGGGAAGTCGCCGGCGCCGAGCGCCCGCTCGCCCAGCGGCTCGCGCAGGATGAGGGTCGGGCTCAGATCGGCTCCTCGCAGCGGATCGCGAGCGTGGGTGCCTCGCGTCCGGGCAGCAGGGTGAGCTCGCGGCGCACGTCGCGGAAGCCGGCGCGCATGCCGACCACGGTGTAGCGGCCCGGCAGCAGCTCGAGTTCCTTGCGCTCGAAGGTGCCGATCCGTCCCACCCGGTACACCGTGATATCGGTCTGGTTGTCGGAAGTGAGCGCGACGCGCTGCGGCGTCTCGGCATCCGTGATGAGGGCTTCGACGGCGGCAATCTGCCGGTTGAGCGCCGAGCCGGATTCGCCGAAGCCGCGGGCCCGCGCGACCGTGGTGCGCGCCGCGGCCCGCACGTCCGGCGAGAACAGGCGCTCGGGCCGCTCGAGATACGCCTTGAGCTCGGCGTCGAGCATGGCGCGCGGCTCGGCGCGTTCCACGCCCTGCTGCGCGAGCGCGAGGTTGCGGTCGACGGCGAGCGCCTTGCGGTACTCGGCGAGCGCCTCCGCCCAGCGCTCGCCGCGTTCGGCCTGCTGCGCGGCGTTGACGTGCGCGGCGAGCGTGCGGTCGCCGAGCGCGCGATCGACCTGCGCGAGGCCGTCAGCGACTTCCGGTGCGCCGGGCCGGATCCGGCCGGCACGCTCGAAGGCCGCACGGGCCGCGGCATAGTCGCGGCGAGCGAGGCCGTCGAGGCCCTGGGACATCGCGGCGGCGAAGGCGGCGCTGCCGGCCTGCGCCTGCAGTCGCACGAGTCCGTCGCGGGCCGGCCGCGTGTCGCGATCGAGGGCCAGCGCCTTGCGGTAGGCGGCTTCTGCCGCCGCGCCGTCGCCGCGCTCCTCGGCGGCTCGCGCCTCCGCCAGCAGGGCCGTCACCGCGCCGAGCGTGGTCGTGCGCTCGAGACCGCGCTTCGCGACGGCGTTCCCGGGCTCGATCTGCAGCGCCCGCTCGAACTGCGCGCGCGCAGCTGCGGCATCGCCTTGGTCCATCGCCGCGGCCCCGGCCGACAGCGCGGCGCGCAGTTTCTCTGCCGCGAGCTTCTCGGTCGCGGTGAGGTCGACGTCGGCCGCACGCAGGCTCGCGAGCGCCGCGTCGTGCTCGCGCCGGCCGAAGGCGGCATCCGCATCGGCCAGCGCGCGCTTGCCGCGCGCGAACGCGGTACCGCCCCACACGGCGGCCGAGCGGGCCTCGAGCCCCTCGAGGCGCTGCGCGACCGTAGGACGCAGCTCCTCGAAGTCGCGCTTCACTGCGGCGAGGCGCTCGAGATCCTTCTGCGGTTCGGCCGGCGCGGGTGCCGGTTCAGCCGGGACGGCGGGTGGCGCGGCGGTCGCAGGCGTCCCGGCCCCTTGCTCAACCCAGCGCGGCAACAGGAAGAACACGAACCCAGCGCCGAGCAGCAGGATCACGAAGGCTGCGGCGACCAGCCCGCGGCGGAACCCCTCCGAGCGCAGTTGCTGGGGCGTCGGGCCAGTCGAGGACTGCCGGGACCACTGCGGCGCGATCGCAGGCTCCGCAGCGATTGGGGGACGCAGCGCGACCGGCGCACGCTCCGGGCGGGGCGCGGACTCCGCCGGCGCGGCGGCCAGCTCGCGCAGCGTCGCCGCCACGGCACCGAGGTCGCGCGGACGGTCGGCGGGCGCCTTGGCGAGACAGTTCCGCACCAGCTCGTCGAGGACTGCAGGAACGCCGAATCGCGGCGACAGCGGTGCGGGCGGCTCGTCGCGCACGCGCTCAGGGCTAGGATCGGGATAGAACGGCGGGTAGCCCGTGAGCAGCTCATGGGCCAGCACGCCGAACGAATACACGTCGTCGGCTGCGACGGGCGGCGCGCCGTCGAGCTGCTGGGGGCTCATGGAGAACGGTGACCCACCGCGCGGTGCCGTCGCGTCGCCCGCCGCGGCGGCCAGGCCGAAGTCCGCGATCAGCGGCGCACCGTCCGCGCCGATCAGCACGTTGGCGGGCTTGAGGTCGCGGTGCACGAGCCCGCGCGCGTGCAGGGCCGCGAGTCCCTCGGCGACGCCGGCCAGCACCGGCAACAGCGAGCGCCACGGACGCCCGCGCAGCCCCGCGAGGTCGCCGCTCGCGAGCTCCGCGAATACAGCGAACGGCGGCTCGCCGTCGTGGACGGACTCGCAGTGCTGGAGGCGCGGGTGGTGCAGCTCCTGCTGCAGTCGCGCCGCGCGCAGGAACTGCTCGCGCCCGGCGGACGACGTATCGGTCAGCACCTTGAGCACGCAGTCCACGCCCGCAGCGCGGTCGCGCGCCTGCCAGACCTGTGCCGCACGGCCTTCGCCAAGCTTGCGCAGCAGTCCGTACCGCGCAGCCAGAATCTGCCCGCTCTCGAGCATGTGACGGGGCTCCACGGTGGGTCAGGGCGTGCCGGGCGGTACCGCGACGCTGGTCGCGGCGGGCAGGCCGGTCTCGCTCTCGTACAGCTCGCGCAGCAGGTGGCGCCACTCGGCGTACTGCTCCTCCGCCGAGCCCTTGAGCTGCAGCGTGCGGCCCTCCACGTCCACGACCATGGGCTGCACCTCGGACTCGAACGAGTCGCCGAGCTGCTTGAGCGACTCGGTATGGATCTTGAGCTCGGCGCGCTTGTCGAAGCCGCTCTTGAACGCGTAGATGCCGCCGATCACCGCGGCGGTGGCCGCAGCCGAGCCGGCGCTGCTGTTGGTGCTCTGGCCTGCCATCACGCCGCCAACCACCGCCACGGCGCCGAGCACCTGACGGGTGAGCGCCTCGCGTTTCGCCTGCGCCTCGGCCTCGAGTTCCTCGTGGTTGTACTTGCGCCAGTTGGTGTACGGCTCGGCCATGCTGCCGCCGAAGTTCGCGTAGTACTCATTGAGCGTGTCCACCAGCGCGTAGTCGCGCTCGCGCACGCGCTGCATGCGCTGCACCACGGGGTCGTCCTCCGCGGGCAGGCGCGTTACGGTGTAGACGCCCTTGCGGTCCTTCGCGAGGTAGCCGCCGAAGGCGTACGGCGCGAGATCCGCGGCGAAGCGCATGTCCGCCACGCGGCGCAGCTGCTGGCGCTGCTCGACGGTGAGCGCGCGCCGTGCCGCGAGCAGGTCGTTGGCGAAGGTGTTGTAGACGTTCTCGAACGGGTCGCGCGGCTTCGACACCACGTCCTTGTAGGCGCGCGTGTCGGCCTCGCCCTCGTAGGTCTTGCGCAGCCAGGTGCGACCTGCAGCGTCCGTGACCACGAGCTCGAGCTCGAGCTCGCGGCCGTCCGACGCGAGGATGCGGCCGTCTACGAACACTTCCATGCCCGTGCCGTCGCGCGGCAGCACCCGCACCTGGCCCCACTGGCCGGTGCCTTCGAGGGTGTCGCGGATCAGCACGGGGATGTAGCGCGACTCGGCGTTGCGCACCTCCGGGAAGATGCGGCGCTTCTCCTGCTCCGCCTCGTCCTCCGGCACGTTCGGGTCGAACAGGCGCACGCCGACATCGAGCAGCTCGTCCTCGGCCACCTCGACGGTCGCCTTCTCGGCGGCGATGCGCACCATGGGGCGCTGGTCCTGCACCACACAGCCGCCGAGCGGGCCAAGCGCGACCAGCGCCGCAATCAGCGCCGCGCAATCCCGAGTTCTCGAGAGGATCTGGTTCACCGGGTGCTCTGCTTGTATTGCCGATACTCTTCCCAGAGGCGCTCGCGCAGCTCGGGATCCGTTTCCTTCATGGCGGCCTCGCGCAGCTGCCGCGCGACGATGTCGTCGTCGCGGCCGTCGGGGATGTCCGCCGGCACGGTGTTCGGACCTGAGCCGCCGGCCGCGCCGCCACCGACACCGCCTCCGCCACCCTGTTCGCCGCTGCGCTCACCCGCGGACTCGCCTTCTGCGCCGGCATCGCCCCCGGCGCCGGAGGGATCCTCGCCGGGCCGCCCATCGCCTTCCTCGCCTTCGCCGCCCTCGCCCGACTGGCCATCGCCGGGCTCCTCGCCCTGCGCGGCGCCGCCCACCGGACCGGAGCCGCTGCCGCGCTCGGCGCGCTCCTGCGAGATCGTCTCCTGTTCCTTGCGCATGCGCTCATCGAACACCGCGAAAGTCTCGTCGAAGCGGCGGTCGATCTGCGCACGCTTGTCCTCGGCGGTCATCGGGCCGCCGCCTGGCCCGCCACCGGGGCTGCCACTGCCCTGACTCGCCGGGCTGCCGCTCGGCCCGCTGCCGGGGCTCCCACTTCCCTGGCTCGTCGGGCTGCCGCTGGCGGGGCTGCCGGGAGAGCCCGGGGCGCCGGACGCTCCGGGAGCCGATCCCGTGCCTTGCGGCGATGCCTGTCCCGGCGATGAGCCCGAGGGCTGGCCCGCCTCACCGGGTGAGCCGCCCGCCGGTTGACCCGAGGTCTGGCCGGCGCCGGTGTTGGGCGCCTGACCCGATTCGCCCGTGGATTCGGATGGCGGCTGGGGCCAGCGCTCGGGCGCGGGCTCCCCGCCGGTCTCGCCGGAGCTGTCGGAGGGGCTGCCGGATGAAGACGGCGTCGCGCCGGGGCTCGCAGACGGGCTGCCGGGCGATCCTTCGCTCGACGACGGGCTGCCCTGCGAGCCCGACGGCGGGGACGAGGCCGGCGGCTGCGGCAGCGACTGACTGGTTTCGCTCGGCGTGGCGCAGCCGGCGAGCGCCAGTACGCCGGCCAACGCCAGCCCAATCCCGGAAACGTGCCTGCGCGGCATCTGGCGATTCTCCGTCAACGTCAAGTGCCCCGGCGCGGTCCGCCGCGATGCTTCTCGATGGTGTTGGATCAAGGCGCCCGGGTGTTGGTTCAACGCGACCCGCCGGACCCGGTCGACACGGCCGCGCCTCCGACGACGAGGTCGTCGCCGACCAGGAACGACCGCAACTGGTCTGCGAGACGGTTGCAGGCCGTGCGCTGGACCGGCGTGATGATCGGGATGGGCGCGATGGCGCCGATCAGCACCGAGGTGCCGGTAACGTCCGTGGTCACCGAGCCCAGCTCGGTCCCGTTGCGCAGGTCCCACACCGTCGCGACGTAGCCCGACTGCTTCTCCCACCAGCCCACGCCGAAACAGCCGCCGCCGCCTGGCCCGATCGCGCAGGCGATGCTGCCGCCGCCGTCGGTCTTGCGCGTATTGCCGTCGAGCCAGACGACGTAACGCACGCCGATGTACTCGAGGCGATCGGTCACGCCCGGCCGCTCGAGAAGTGCCTTCAGGCCCGCCGCGTTGGCCGGTGCGGTGCTCGGCTCGAACCAGGGGAACAGCGCATCGGCGAACTGCTGCTCGCCGTAGATCTTGAAGGGCACGACGTCCTTCGCCTTGGCGGTCTTGGCGCTCTGGCCGTCCTCGGGGTGGACGAGTTCGCCGCCGAGGTTCTCCTGCAGGCAGTCGAGGAACTTCTCCTCGGTGCCGAGCCCCTCGAGCTGCGGCTTCTTGAGCACCACGATGGACTCGTTGGCCTCGATGGCCGAAGCCACCTGGCGCGTCTCGTCCACCTTGGCCGTCATGCAGCCCGCCGCGAGCACGGTGAGCGCGCCGAGGCCGAGCGCGGAACGGCGCCGTGCGGCGGTCCGCCTGTTCATGTCGCTGAGAGGGAGTGTCATGACGCCACCCGATTGCAGTCGAATTCGAGTATACGCCACGCATTCCGGCAGGCGTGTTGCGTGGTCCGGGGCGATTTAACCGAACAGCTCGCCCTGTCGCGGGGCCGCCGGATCGCCCCGGAACTGGCTGCAGTCGAGCGTGGGACCGCGTCCGTTGCCGAGGCCGCTGCGGCGGCAGGCGGCGGCGAACCGCGCGGACAGCAGGGCTGCATACGGACCTGCGCCGCGCATGCGGTGTCCGAAGCGCGGATCGTTCAGGCGACCGCCACGCAGATCGCGCAGCCGATTCAGCACTCGGTCGGCACGCTGCGGGTAATGCTCGCGCAGCCACTGCTCGAACAGCGCTCCGAGCTCGTGCGGCAGGCGCAGCAGCATGAAGGCGCCGTTCGACGCGCCGGCATCCGCGGCGGCACCGACCAGCGCTTCGAGCTCGTGGTCGTTCAGGGCCGGGATGACCGGAGCGAGCAGCACCGTGACCGGCACACCGGCGGCCGCGAGCTCGCGGATGACCCGCAGGCGGGACCTCGGGGCGGCGGCACGCGGCTCGAGCACGCGCTTCAGTTCGTCGTCGAGCGTGGTGAGGCTCACGGCCACCGAGCACAACCGCCGCTGCGCCAGCGCGGCGAGCAGGTCGAGGTCGCGCAGCACGAGCGCGCCCTTGGTGACGACGGTGACGGGATGCCCGTGCGCGAGCAGCACCTCGAGCAGCGCACGGGTCGTGCGGTGCTCGCGCTCGGCCGGCTGGTAGGGATCGGTGTTTGCGCCGAGGCTGATCGGCTTGCAGGCGTAGCCGGGCGCCGCGAGTTCCTCGGCCAACCGCTGCGCAAGACCCGGCTTGTGAAAGATCCGCGTTTCGAAGTCGAGCCCGGCGCCGAGGTTCCAGTAGGCGTGGGACGGGCGCGCGAAGCAGTAGATGCAGCCGTGCTCGCAGCCCTGGTAGGGGTTCACGGACTGTTCGAAGGGCACGTCGGGCGAGTCGTTGCGGCTGATGGCGCGGCGCGGCCGGTCGGCGATCAGCAGTGTCTCGGGGCGGCGCGGGGGCTCCTCGAGGCTGCCCCAGCCATCGTCGGCGGCCTCGAGGCGGGTGCCCTCGAACCGTCCGCCGGGGTTCGAGACGGCCCCGCGCCCCTTTGCTACCTGGTGCCTGTCCTCCCGCCGCATGGGGGCAGGATACTGTACATGCATACAGTCGTCACGATTCGGAGCCCGGGAACCGGTCCATGCGCGAGAGTTCCGGGAAGCGCCGCCACCACACGCCCGCTACGACCAGCGTGGCGCAGCCGCCGACGATCACGGCCGGCACGGTGCCGAACCACGCGGCGGTCACGCCCGACTCGAACTCGCCGAGCTCGTTGGAGGCGCCGATGAACACGGCATTGACCGCGCTCACCCGGCCGCGGATGTCGTCCGGCGTCTCGAGCTGCACCAGCAGGTGGCGCACGTACACGCTCACCATGTCGCCGGCGCCCATCACCACGAGTGCCACGAGCGACAGCCACAGCACCGTCGAGAATCCGAACACCAGCGTGGCGAGGCCGTAGACGATCACGCCGCCGAACATCCAGCGCCCGACCTGCCGCGCGATGGGCAACACGCCGAGCGCGATGCCGCAGAGGGCGGCACCGATGCCGGGTGCGGTGCGCAGCCAGCCGAGGCCCGCGGGCCCGACGTGCAGCACGTCGGCCGCATACACCGGCAGCAGCGCCGTCGCGCCGCCGAACAGCACGGCGAACAGGTCGAGCGAAATGGCGCCGAGCACGAGCCGCTTCGAGCGCACGAAGCGCAGTCCCGACAGCAGCGCCTGCCAGCCGGGCGGCTCGACGGATCGGGCCTCGTCGCGTCCGCCGGTACGCAGGCCCAGCACCATGAGCACCGAGGCGGCGAGCAGGGCCGCTACGGTGCCGTACACCACGGACGGGCCGGCGAGGTACACGAGGCCGCCGAGCGAGGGGCCCGCGATGGTGGCCACCTGCCAGGTCGAGGAATTGAGCGCCACCGCCGTGCCGAACTGGGCGCGCGGTACGAGGTTCGGCAGCAGCGCCTGGCCCGTCGGCATGGCGAAGGCGCGCGCCACGCCAAACAGCACCATGACCGCGAACACCGGCCGCGCCGAATCGAGCCCGCGCGCCGCGAAGGCGAGCAGCAGCAGCGCGCACACGCACTCGAGCGCGAAGCAGACGGCGAGGATGCGACGACGGTCGCGACTGTCGGCGAGATGCCCGGCGGGCAGGACCAGCAGCACGAACGGCAGGAACTGCGACAGCCCGACGAGCCCGAGATCGAGCGGATTGCGCGTGACCTCGTACACCTGCCAGCCGACCGCAACCGTCTGCATCTGCACGGCGAGCGTGGCGAGGAAGCGCGCGGCGATGAAGCGCGTGAAGTCGCGGTTGCGCAGCACCGCGCGGCGCGCGTCGGACGGTACGGTCATGCGGGCGCGCGGCCGGTGAATGGAGCCATCGGTCGTGTCAGGATAGCGCGCCCGGAACCCGGCCCGACACTCAGGAATCCACGATGCGCCCTTTGCCACGCAGTCTTGCCCTGCTTCCCGCTGCCCTGCTCGCCGTCGCCGTTCTCTCCGCGACCGCTCATGCGAAGCCCGCCGGGGCCGACGCCCGCTTCGAGGCGCTGGGCGCGCGCTTCGTGGACGAGTTCGGTCGCCATTCGCCCGTTTACGCCACGGGGCTCGGCGACCACCGCTTCGATGGCGAGCTCGACGACCTCAGCGACGCGGGCCGGGCACGCAGCCTGGCCTGGGCTCGCCAACTGCTCGCCGAACTCGGGGGCGTCGATCGCGCCGCCCTCTCGCGCGCCAACCAGGTGGACGCCGCCATGCTCGAGAACCAGCTGCGCTACGCGGCCTGGTCAGCGGAGACGTTCCGCGACTGGTCCTGGGACCCGCTGGTCTACACGCAACTCGCCGGACAGTCGCTCTATGGACTGCTGGCCCGAGATTTCGCACCGCTGCCGGAGCGGCTGCGCTCGGTCACCTTGCGGCTCGAAAAGCTGCCGCGCCTGCTCGAGCAGGCGCGCGCGAACCTCGTGCCCGAGCGCGTGCCTGCGATCCACGCCGAGACGGCCGTCAAGCAGAACCCGGGCGTGCTGAGCCTCGTCGACGAGCTGGTGACGCCTAACCTCGGCGCACTCGAGGCCGCCGACCGCGCGCGGCTCGAGCGCGCGATCGATCTCGCGCGCGCCGCGGTCCGGGAGCACCAGAACTGGCTCGAAACCGCGCTCGTGCCGAAGGCGCACGGCGAGTTCCGCGTCGGCCAGGAGCACTTCGACACGAAGCTCGCGTTCGCGCTGATGTCGCCGCTGTCGCGCAAGGAAATCCGCAGCCGGGCGGAGTCCGAGGTGACGCGTGTACGCGGCGACATGTACGAGGTCGCGCGCACGGTGCTGGCCGGGCGCGAGGGGGCGCCGGCACTGCCCGGGCAGCCCACCGCAGCGGAGCAGCAGGCCGCCATCGCCGCCGCGCTCGAGCTCGCCTACGCCGACCGCCCGGCGCGCGACGGCGTCGTGGACCTCGCCCGCAAGACACTCGACGAAGCGACGGCCTTCGTGCGTGCCCGCGATTTTGTCACCGTGCCGGACGAGCCGCTCGAAATCATCCTGATGCCCGAGTTCCAGCGCGGCGTCGCGGTCGCCTACTGTGACTCGCCGGGGCCGCTCGACAAGGGCCAGCGCACGTTCTACGCGGTCTCGCCCATCCCGGACGAGTGGACCGGCGCGCAGGCCGACTCGTTCCTGCGCGAGTACAACAGCCGCTCCATCGCGAACCTCGGCATCCACGAGGCGATGCCGGGCCACTTCCTGCAGATCGCGCACTCGAACCGTTATCCGTCGGTGCTGCGCGCGATGCTCTCCTCGGGCCCGTTCGTCGAAGGCTGGGCCGTGTACACCGAGCGGGTCATGCAGGAGCAGGGCTTCCGCAACGACGACCCGCTGATGCGGCTGATCCAGCTCAAGTGGTACCTGCGCGCCGTCACCAACGCCATCATGGACTCCGCGATCCACGTGGACGGCATGACGCGTGAGGAGGCCATGCAGCTTATGACCGTGACGGGTTTCCAGGAGGAGCGCGAGGCGGCCGGTAAATGGGTGCGGGCGCAACTGAGCTCCGCGCAGCTCTCGACCTACTTCGTGGGCTACCTTGAGCATGCCGACCTGCGCGCCGAAGCCGAGCGCCGCGGCGGCGAGCGCTTCGACCTCAAGGCGTTCCACGACCGGGTGCTGTCGTTCGGCTCGCCGCCGGTGCGGTTCGTGCGGGCGCTGATGTTCGACCAGCCGGTCCGCTGAGCCGCGCAGCTCAGGCCGCGTCGCCGCTCAGCAGCGCGTAGAGCAGCTCGTCCTGGAAGCTCGGGTTGGACGTGAGCTGCTGGTGCCGCTCGCAGAGGAAGACGCTGTGGGCGATCGCCGGCGACTCGAAATCCGTGCGCGCCGGGCCAGCGTCGAGCGAGCGCCGGCCGAGCAGGGAGGAGCGCGTGACCACCGTATCGCCGGGCTCGAACATGAGCGCCTCGTAGTCGATGCCGGGCACGGGCGCGGCAATGTCGGCAACGCCTTCGCGGGCGATCAGCCGGCCGCCGACGCGCTCGGCCACCATCCGCGCCAGCGTCCGTTCGCAGTCGCCGCCGAATACGGACGTTCGCGGTTCCATGCCCGGGGCCGGGACGGTGAGCGACTCCATGAAGCGTCGCCCGCGCTCGAGGTGCTTCGCGAGGAAGTCGCACAGCAGGGCGTGCTGGCGCCGGCCGTCGGCCCCGCCGCCGTGGCGGGCGACCGCGCGCTCCTCGACTTGCGGATCGAAGACGGACCACCCGTTGCTGCGCCAGGTCTCGATATCGAACAGATCGCAGTCCAGTGGGCCGCCATGCACGTCCAGGAGCCAGGGGAGCGCGGGGTGCGGCATCATCTGCGCCCCGCTCGCCCAGGTCGCGATGACGTCCTCGGGCATCTTGCGCAGGCCCATGCGCTCGCCGCGCAGCAGTGACAGGACCGGTTGCATCGTACCGAGGTTCGGCGTGCCGACCAGCAACAGGCGGCGGATGGATTTCGCGCCCGCACCGGTCGGCGCGAAGGGCCCGCTCTCCGGCAGGTCGGCGGTACCGTAGCGGGCGTAGTAGCGCGCCAGGAGCCCGCCATTCGAATGCGCGAGCACGTCCACCAACAGCCGCGGATCGCCATAGTCGGCCCGGATCCGCTCGATCAATTCGTGCAGTCCCCGCGCCGCGCTGACATTGTCCAGCCGGAAGTCGTAGGGATAGACGTAGTAGTTGCGCTGATCGACGCGCGGCACGACTCCGGCAAGGCAGCGCACGTAGCCGCCGATCCGCTCCAGCGTCGCGAGCAACTGCCCGTAGAAGTCGCGGCCGAGGCCGTGCTCGAAGAGGTCGCAGGCCTCGATCCCGCCGGCGCGCGACTCGAGTGTCACGGGATCGAAGCCGACCTCGAGACCGTGGTAGTCGCTGCTGATCAACTCGGCGGAACTCCCCGGCCACACCTCGCGTCCTGAGCACCCTTCGCGCAGGATCGAGCCGAACGCGCCCGGGATCAGCACCACCGGCGGCTGGCCCGTGTTACCAGGGGTCGGCGGGTGCAGCACTCCGAGCGGCGGACGGTCGAATCGCGCGCAACCGCCGAGGGACAGCCCTGCGGCGATGAACGCCCGGCGACTCCAGCTTCGATTCGTGCGCATCAGCCGAGGGCGACGAGCCCGAGGGTCAGCAAGGCGCACACGCCGAGGGTCAGGTTACGGCGCAGACCGAGATACGCGTTCGGCAGGATCCTCTCCCCAAGCACGCGGTGCTCGTACAGCCAGAAGGCGCCGAACGCCACCACCAGCAGCGCGAGGCCATAGCGGTGCGGAAGCAGCAGCGCAACCCAGCCCGCGAGCGCCGGGAGCACGCCGGCGAGCAGCCGTGGCGGGGCGTCGGAAGCCGGCTGCGCGAGCAACAGCCCCCAATGCACCGCGCCGAGGAAGGAGAGGATCAGCGCGCCGTACGCCAGCAGCGCCCGCGCCGCGAACACCCGCAGTTCACCGTCGAGCAGGGCGATGCCGAGCACGGCGGCGGCGAACGGCACGAGCCCGCCGTAGCCCAGCACACTGGTACCCGGCGGCAGGGACGGGTCGGGGTTGCGCCGTTCGCTCACTTATCGTCCGTCTTGAGGTAGTTCATCACCTGCATGGAGCGCCGCTTGACCTTGCGCAGCCAGACGCGCGCCCAGGCGAATTCGAGTCCCAGGATGGCGAGCCCGAGGGGGATCACCACGAACGCGGGCCCGGGCAGCACGATGAGAGCCACGCCGACCAGCAGTACCGTGCCACCGACCGCGGCCACGGCGATGCGGCGGGCCCAGCGGTAGGTCAGCGGCGCGTGCCGGCGCAGGCTCACGCGCGCGCTCCGAGCTTGCCGCGGATGGTCGGGTCCACTGCCGCGAGCTGCCGGTCGTGCAGGCGCGCGAGCAGCAACTGCGCGGCGATTGCGCCGCAGCCGGCGAGGAACATGTCCCACTGCGTATCCCAGACGTCGCCCTGCGTGCCGAGGAACGCCGCGCTCGCCTCCTCGCTGGCGAGTGCCGCCCACCACTCCGTGAACTCGTAGGTGGCGCTCACGCCGAGCACGGAGAACAGCACCAGCGTGAACAGCCACTTGCCCGGTGCAAGTGGCGAGGTGCGGATGAGCAGCTCGCGGATGATGATCGCCGGCCCGAAGCCCTGCATCAGGTGGCCGATGCGGTCGTAGTGGTTGCGCGTGAAGTCGAACGCGTCCTGCATCCAGAAGCCGAGCGGCACGCGGGCGTAGGTGTAGTGCCCGCCGAGGATCAGGATCAGCGCGTGGATCGCGATCAGCCAGTACAGCAGCGGCGTGAGCGGGAAACGGCGGTAGGTGACGATGAGCAGCGGCGCCGCGATCAGCACCGGCAGCACCTCGAGGACCCACGTCAGCCGGTCGTAGGGCCGGATGCCCGAGGCAACCAGCGCGACGGCGACGAGCGCCAGGAGCGCGGCCGGCAGCGCGGGGGACCGGGCCCCGCTCACCCGCGCGGCTCCTCGCCCTTGTGGTGCAGGCGCCCCGCGATCGCAGCGAACCGCGCCTCCCCGCGCAGCGAATCGAAATCCGGGTCGTGCTCGATCCAGCCGAGGTCGCCGCGGCCGGTACTCACCGCGCGGTCCAGCATGTCCAGCGCCTCCTCGCGCCGGCCGAGGACGGCGTAGGTGCAGGCGGCGTTGTAGGCGGTCGCAAATTCGCCCGGCCGCAGCTCGAGGGCCCGGTGGGCGTAAGCCAGCGCCCGCTCGCCCTGCCCAAGCCGGGCCGAGAGCACCGCGCCGAGGTGCAGCGCACGCGAATCGTCCGGTTCGACCGCGAGCCGGGCATCGATCGCGTGCAGCGCGCGCCCGACCACCTCGCGCGCCTCTGCGTCTCGCCCGAGGCTGTACAGCGCGGTGGTCAGCATCGACGGCGGCTGGTACTCCTCGGGTCGCAGGCGCTCGGCCGCCTCGTAGTACGCGACGGCCCGCTGCGCGTGCCCGGCGGAGAACAGGTCGCGCGCGTAGAAGTAGTGGGCTTCGTACGAGGCCGGATTGAGGCGGATGGCCTCCTCGAACGCGGCGAACGCCTCCTCCGCCTTGCCCTGCAGGAACAGGAGGTTGCCCTTGGCGACGAACGCCTCGGGCATGCGCGGCTCGAGCGCCAGGGCACGGCGGCTCGCGGCCAGCGCCTTCTCGATGTCGGCGGCATCGACGGCGAGTCCCCAGATACCCGCGTAGGCAAGCGCGTTGGCGAGTCCGGCGTGCGCCTGTGCGAACTGCGGATCCGCCTGCACCGCCCGGCCGAACAGCTCGGCCGCCTCCGGGAGCGACGTGTCGGACCCGTCGCGCAGCAACGCCTGGCCCCGCAGGTACAGGTCGTAGGCCTCGACGTTGCGCGTGCCACCTCGCTCCATCAGGCCGACCTCGTGGGGCGAGAGCGACAGCCGCAGCGCTCGCACGAGCTTCTGCGCGATTTCCGCCTGCGTGGCGAACACGTCCTCGAGGCCGCGGTCGAAGCTCTCCGACCACAGGTGGTAGCCGTCGGCGGCGCCGACGAGCTGAGCGGTGATGCGCACGCGCTCGCCCGACTTGCGAACGCTGCCCTCGACCACCGCGCCGACGTTCAGCGCGCGGCCGATCTCGCGCACGTCGGCGGCTCGTCCCTTGAACTGGAACGACGACGTGCGCGAGGCCACCCGCAGCCCGCGCACGCAGCACAATGCGTTGATGATCTCGTCGGCCATGCCGTCGCAGAAATACTCGTGGTCGTGCGCGGGGCTCAAGTCGGCGAACGGCAGGATCGCAACGGATGCGGCGGGCGGCGCCGCAGCGGCGGGGAGCACAGTCGGTGATGACAGAGGTGCGGGTGTCGGCGTGGGCGAAGGTGCGGGCGGCGCCGGCGCGTCCAACGTCTCGAGGTCCGCCGGCCCGGTGCGCTCGATGCCGCGCGGCGTGACGTCGAACGCCCAGGCGAGCGCACAGGCCAGCGGGAACCCGAACAGCGCCAGCACGATCACGAGCTTGAACGCCCACGCCGGCAGGCCGATGGGCTCGAACACGGCGTCGGCCACCTGGATCGCGAGCCACGCGGCCACGAGGTACACCGCCGCCACGCGAAACACCTTCCGGCGCCGCAGCTCGGCGAACCATCCCTGCACCTTCTGCGCGCCGTCTGCCATTGGGCCTCTCCGGGTTGCGGCCGCGATTATAGGGGCTCGTCGGCGTCGCGAGCCGGCGGCTCAATGGCGCTCGAGGAACGCCTCGATCTCGCTCGCCAGCCGCTCGGGCTGCTCGTGGTGGACCATGTGGCCCGCGTCCGCGATGACGCAGGGCTCGAGACGGCGGACGAAACGCGCCATGGTTTCGGGGCTGCCCTCTGCGCCCAGGCGCGTCAGGAAATCGGACTGCTGGGCGACCACGTACAGCACCGGAGCCACGATCTCGCGCCAGCAGGCCTCGGCCTCCTCGCGCCGGTACAGCACTGCGTTCACGCGCTTGTGCGCCGGGTCGGCGCGCACGGTGACGCTGCCGTCGGCTTCGCCGTGGGTCCAGGCAGCGGCGATGAAGGCGGCGCGCTCGGGCGCGAGCCGCGGGTTGCGACGGACGAGCAAGTGCGTGAAGGCCTCGAGCGAGGGAAATCGCGCGAACGCGGGTGGTTCCCGAAGCTGCGCGAGCCACTCGCGGTAGCGCGCCGGCGCCTGCTCGGGGTGGGTGCGGGCGAGCCCGAAACCCTCGATGCAGACCACCCGTCGCACGCGCTCCGGGCGGATGCCGGCGTACAGCGTCGCGATGTTGCCGCCCATGCTGTGCCCGACGAGCGTCACGGGCCGCTCGGGTGCGAGCCGATCGAGCAGCGCGTCGAGGTCCGCGAAATAGTCCGGGAACCAGTAGCCCTCGGCGGGCCACTCGCTGCGACCGAAGCCACGCAGGTCGGGCGCGATAAAGCTACGGTGGGCCGGCAATGCGTCGACCAGGAACTGGAACGTGTCGCCCGTGTCCGCCCAACCGTGCAGCAGGAACACCGGGTCGGGGTCGGCGCCGGTCCAGCGGGTGACGTGGTGGCGCAGCCCGCGGATCTCGAGGTCGGACGCCTCCGGCAGACGGCGCGGGACATAGGGCGTGTGCATCGCTGGGGCTCGGCGGGTCGGGCGGGGCGGGGATTATTGCGCGGCCGTGCCGGCACCGGGCAATCTGCGCGACTCCCCGCGTCCGAGCGGGCCACAGGAACCCGGCGCGGATGCACAAGCTGCTCGTCTTCCAGCACGTCGCCTCCGAGCCGCTCGGCCACCTCGACCCGCTGCTGCGCGAGTCGGGCGTGCGCATCCGCTACGTGAACTTCGGCCGCGAGCCGCACGCCACGCCCGACCTGCGGCGCTACGACGGCCTCGTGGTACTCGGCGGGCCGATGAACGTGGACGAGGCCGACCGACTGCCTCACCTGCGCTTCGAGATGGCCGCGATCCGCGAGGCGATGGCGCTCGAGCGGCCGGTGCTCGGCATCTGCCTCGGCGCGCAGCTGCTCGCCGCAGCGATGGGCGGCGTGGTGCACCCGAACCCGGTCCCGGAAATCGGCTGGTACCGCCTGCACGCGCGCAGGGCCGCGCACGACGACCCGCTGTTCCGCCACTTCGAGCGCCAGCCACAGTTCGTGTTCCAGTGGCACGCCTACACGTTTGCGCCGCCGCCCGGCGCCGTGCGGCTCGCCTGGACCCGCAACTGCCGCAACCAGGCTTACCGCCTCGGCGAGCGCGCCTGGGGGCTGCAGTTCCACCTCGAGGCCGACGACGCGCTGATCGGGCGCTGGCTCGGCCAGCCCGCGGGGCGCAGCGAGATCGAGCGTTACTGGGACGCGCGGCGCATCGCGCGCATCCGCGCCGCGACGCGGCAGCACCTGCCCGTCGCCACGGCGTTGAGCAACCGCGTCTTTGGCGAGTTCATCCGCATGTTCACGGGGCGCAGATACACGACGCTTTCTTCTCGTTGAGGGGGGCACAGAACGATGCACGCCCTCCTTTACGCCGACCGCGAAATGATCGACCGGAACGACCGAATCGAACCCGGCAACGGTTGGACTTTGATCGAGGCCTGGGAAATCAGCGCGCAGGGCCGGATCGTCGGCTTCGGCACGAAAGAAGGTCTCGGCCGCGGTTTCATTCTGGTCCCCACTCCCCGGGGCTGACGGGACGTAGTCAACCGCCGAGGAACATCCGGTACGCCGGGTTTCCCGTTTCCTCGGTGTAGGCGTACTGGAGTTCGCGCAGGTGCTGCGCGAACTCCTCCGCTCCGTCGGGCGGCACCTGCACGCCGGCGAGCACGCGCCCGTAGTCCGAACCGTGGTTGCGGTAGTGGAACAGGCTGATGTTCCAGCGCGAGCCGATGGCCTGCAGGAACTTGAGCAGTGCACCCGGGCGCTCGGGAAACTCGAAGCGGAACAGGCGCTCGTGCTCCAGGCCGTGTGCGTGCCCGCCCACCATGTAGCGCACGTGCAGCTTCGCCATCTCGTCGTCGCTCATGTCGAGGACGGCATAGCCCGCGCCCGCGACCTCCTCGAGCAGGGCCTGCTTTTCGCGCCGGCCCTCGTGCAGCGCGACGCCCACGAAGATGCGCGCGGAGCGGGCGTCGTCGTAGCGGTAGTTGAACTCGGTGACGCTGCGCCGTCCGAGCAGCTGGCAGAAGCGCAGGAAGCTGCCCGGTTCCTCCGGGATCTCCACCGCGAGCAGCGCCTCGCGGCCGGCGCCGATGTCGGCCCGCTCGGCGACGTGCCGCAGGCGGTCGAAGTTGATGTTGGCGCCGCAGTTGAGCGACACCAGCGTTCTCCCGGTGCAGCCCTCGCGCGCGACGTAGCGCTTGATGCCGGCGACGGCGAGCGCACCCGCCGGCTCGGCGATCGTTCGGTTGTCCTCGAAGATGTCCTGGATCGCCGCGCAGATCTCGTCGGTCGAGACCAGGATCACCTCGTCCACGTACTGCCGCGCGAGGCGGAAGGTCTCCTCGCCGACGCGCCGCACCGCCACGCCGTCGGCAAAGATGCCGACGCGCGCGAGCGTCACGCGCTCCCCGGCGAGCAGCGAGTCGTGCATGCTGGCCGCGTCCTCCGGCTCCACGCCGACGATGCGCACCTTCGGGTACAGCGACTTCACGTAGGCTGCGATGCCCGCCACGAGCCCGCCGCCGCCGATCGGCACGAAGATCGCATCGGGCGGGTCGGACAGCTGGCGCAGGATTTCCATGCCGATCGTGCCCTGCCCCGCGATCACATCCGGGTCGTCGAACGGATGGATGAAGGTGAGCCCGCGGTCGCGGGCGACCTCGACGGCGCGCTCGTACGCGTGGTCGAAGTCGTCGCCGTGCAGTTCGACCTCGCCGCCCAGATCGCGCACCGCCTGCACCTTGATGTCGGGCGTGGTCTGCGGCATGACGATCACCGCCGGGATGCCGCGGCGCTTCGCCGCCAGCGCGACGCCCTGCGCGTGGTTCCCCGCGGAGGCACAGATCACGCCGCGCTGCGCGACGGTGTCCGACAGGTGCGCGATCTTGTTGTAGGCGCCGCGCAGCTTGAACGAGAACACCGGCTGCAGGTCCTCGCGCTTGAACAGGATTCGGTTGTCGAGGCGCCGCGACAGCCGCGAGGCCGCCTCGAGCGGCGACTCGATGGCGACGTCGTAGACGCGCGCCTTGAGGATGCGTTCGATGTAGCGCTCTTGCATGGGGCCGCAGGGGACGATGGGGGGCGGCTAACTTAGCAGGAAAGCCGGCCGCAGGCCGCCCCGCCTCCCTTCAACTTTGCGGTGGCGGACCGCATACTCGCGGCCCACGCGGGACGCCTCGCACACCGCCGCTCGACACCGCCACGACATGAACGACACCGTGCCGCGCCGACACTGAGCAGTCCCGACGTGGCACGACTCGAATTGTGGATGACGGTGTTCGCGGGCTTAAGCGGCGGGCTCGCGGGTGGGCTGTGGAGCGGCCTCGTCACGACTGCGTGGCTGGGGCGCGACCGCGACCCGGGCGAGGTCGAGGCCGAAACAGCGTCGCGCGTGCTCGCGGGCGCCGCATTGCGCGCCGCCGCCGGTGCGGCGCTCGGCTTCCTGTTCTGGCTGGGCTGGGGGCTGATCGCGCTGGTGGGCACGCCCTGGTACACGGTCGGTCTTGTTTTCGGCGGACTCACCTGGGCGGCGCTCGTCGCACCCGCCCTCGGCACGCTCGCGCTGCGGGGCCACGGTCCGGCGCGACCGCTCGTTGCGCACGCCGCGGAGTGGCTGCTCACCTGCCTGTCGATCGGGCTGCTCTGCGCCCTCGCCTGGCACCGCTACGCCTGAGCCGCCGTGCGCAACGTTTACGTGCTCGCGGTCGCCCAGGCCTTCTCCGCCGCCGGCATGATGACGGTGTTCCTGCTGGGCGCCATCGTCGGCAGCGAACTCGCGCCGATGCCCGAGCTCGCCACGCTGCCGGTGTCGCTGACCGTGGTCGGCCTCGCCGCGACGGCGATCCCGGCCGCGCTGCTGATGGAGCGCATCGGGCGGCGAACCGCCTTCGTCGCGAGCTCGCTGGTCGCCGCGCTCGCCGCGCTCGCGGTCGCCTGGGCCATCGTGCAGGCGAGCTTTGCGCTGCTGTGCGCCGCAACACTCGTGCTGGGCGCCAACCTCGCCTTCCAGCAGCAGCAGCGCTTTGCCGCCGCAGAGAGCGTGCCGCCCGCGCGCGTGAGCCAGGCGGTCTCGATCGTGATGATCGGCACGCTCGCGGCTGCAGCGGTCGGGCCGCAGATTGCCCTCGCGCTCAGGGACCTCGTGCCGGGCCACGAGTACGCCGGCTCGTTCGTCGGTGTGGCCGCGCTGTGCATCGCGGCAGCACTGGTGCTGACGCGCTGCGACCCGGGCCTGCCCGCGCCGCGCTCGGCCGGGTCAGGCGAAGGGCGACCGATTGGCGCCGTCGTTCGGCAGCCGATGTTCCTGGTCTCGGTCGCCGCCGCGGTGGTCTCGTACGCGGTGATGAGCTTCATCATGACCGCCACGCCGATCAGCATGCACGTGCACGACCACCACTCGGACACCGACACCGCGTGGGTCATCCAGAGCCACCTGCTCGCGATGTACGGGCCGTCGCTGTTCAGCGGCCGGCTGATCGGCCGCATCGGCGTGCGCGCCGGCATGACGGCGGGCCTCACGCTGATGTTCGCCTGTGTCGCGATCGCGAGCGCGGGGCACGACCTGATGCACTACTGGTGGGGGCTGGTGCTGCTCGGCGTGGGCTGGAACCTGTTGTTCGTGGCGGGCACGGCGCTGCTGACCACGACCTACCAGCCCGCCGAGCGCTTCCGTGCGCAGGCGGTCAACGAATTCTCGGTGTTCGGCACCCAGGCGCTGGCCTCGCTGCTCGCGGGGCCCGCGATCCACCTGCTCGGCTGGCGGACGCTCAACCTCGCGACGCTGGTACCGCTCGCGCTGTTCGCCGTGGCGCTCCTCGCCTGGCCGGCTCAGCGGTCGAGGAACTCACGCGCGTAGCGCACGACCTCGTGGACGCCTGCATCGAGCAGCCCCGCGTCCTGCTCGGGCAGGTCCACGCGGCGTGCCTCGGGCAGCAGCGCGTCGGCACGTGGCGTCATGTCCCAGAACTCGTCCCGGGCCCGCAGCACCAGCGCCGGCTGGCGCAGCAGCGGCAGGCGCTCACCCGCCACGTAGTCGGCCGCGGCGGACGTGCCCCAGGAGGCGGCATTGCCGGCCTGCAGCGCGGCAGCCATCTCTTCGCCGATGCACGCGGCCGGCACGCCGGCCGCGCGCCAGCGCCGGATGCGCTGCCACTCCTCGGCAAGGTGGCCGCCGTCCTCGCGGCTGGGCGCGGGCCATGGCCGCCGGTGAAACGCCTCCCGTTCCCTGGCGTCGAACACCGGAACACCGGCAAGGATCACGCGGCGCACGTGGCCGGGCCGGCTCACCGCGAGTTCGGCCGCCACGAGCGAGCCGCTCTGGTGCCCGAGCAGGTCCACATGGCGCAGGCGCAGCGTGTCGATCAGGTCGCCGACGGCGGCCGCGTACTCGGCCACCGACGGCGCCACCTCGGGCGCGTCGGACTCGCCGTGGCCCGGCAGGTCCGGCGCATACACGCTGCGGTCCTGGCCGAGCTCGGCGAGCAGCCGGCGGAACACGTGCCCGGTCAACGGGCTCGGGTGGACGCAGACGAGTGGCACGCGCTCGTCGAAGCCGCCGTTCGAGGGGAAGGCGGTGTGCACGTGCAGCTGCCCGTAGCGGCAGTCCACGTACATCCTGCGGAGATGAACTGTCACGGGCGGGGACATCCTCGTGGAAAGACCGGCATGTCGAGCAGCGCTGCGGTTCGAAAGTCGCTTCACGATCCTGGGACCTCGGGGTGGGTGTGCGGCGTGTGCGGGCATTCTCCGCGCGCCGCCCCGAGGTCACATTGATTCAACTCTCATTAAAAGCGCCATTGACCTGACGTAATGCGTGCGCTGCCTGCTCGCGGCCCGGCCCGGGCCGCTTATGTCGCACGCGTCACGCCGTGTCGAGATACCACTCGTAGTCGCGATCGCTGACGAGCGCGGCGAACTTCGCGCACTCGCGCCGCTTGACCGCGAGGAACACCTCGAGGAACTCCGCGCCCAGCGCGTCGGCGAGGAACTCCGAACGCGCGGCGCGCTCGAGCGCCTCGCCCCACTGCAGCGGGAGATCGCCCGCGGGGCCTTGAGCGTAGCCGTTGCCCTCGACCGGCGGCCCCGGATCGAGCCCGCGCTCGATGCCGTGCAGCATGCCGGCGAGCACCACGGCCGCGACGAGGTAGGGATTCGCATCCGCGCCCGGCACGCGGTGCTCGACGTGCCGGCTCGCCGGCGGCCCGGCCGGAACACGCAGCCCGACCGTGCGGTTGTTGATGCCCCAGGTGGCAGCCACCGGAGCGTAGCTCAGGGAGCGGAAGCGCCGGTAGGAGTTCGCGTGCGGCGCGAACACCGCCATCGAGTCGGCCAGCGTCGCGCGCAGGCCGCCGATGGCCTCGCGCAGCAGCGGCGCGCCCTCGGGTGCCTCGGCCGCGCACAGGTTGCCTCCCTCGCCGTCCGCGAGGCTCGCGTGCAGGTGCATGCCGGCGCCCGCCCGCTCCGCGAAGGGCTTGGCCATGAAGCAGGCGATGATGCCGTGCCGGGCCGCGACGCCGCGCACGGCGCGCTTGAACATCACCGCCTCGTCCACCGCACGGAGCGCGTCGGCGCGATGCTCGAGGGTGATCTCGAACTGCCCGGGCGCATACTCGGACATGAGCGTGCGCACCGGCACGCCAAGCGTGCGGGCGGCCGCGCACAGCTCGTCGAGCAGCGGCGACATGTCGTCGAGTCGGCCGAGTCCGTAGGCGTCGATGCGGCTGCCGCGGGTACCGGACAGCATCCCGCGCGCCGGCTGCAGGCGGCCCTCGGCGTCGCGCTCGAGCAGGTAGAACTCGAGCTCCACGGCGACCACCGGCGTGCAGCCGCGCGCCTCCAGCCGCTGCACAACGCGCGCGAGCGCGTGGCGCGGGTCGGCCTTCGCGGGCCGGCCGTCGAGCTCGAACAGCGTGCCGAGGACCTGCGCCGTGGGGCGGGCGAGCCAGGTCGCGGGCGCGAGCGTGCCGGCCACCGGGCGGCAGAGCTGGTCCGCGTCGCCGACCGACCAGACGAGGCCGGTCTCCTCGACGTCCTCGCCGGTGACGTCCAGCCCCAGGATGGAGCCCGCGACGTTGCGGCCGTGGCCGAAGAGGGCCGCGAGTTCCTCGCGCGCGATGTTCTTGCCGCGGGCGACGCCGTTCGCGTCGGTGATGACGAGTTGCACGGCCTCGACGTCGGGGTGGCGTGCGAGAAAGTCGGACAGCTCGTCGGGCCGGCCGGGGACGGCGCGGCCCGCTGCGGATGGGTTCATGCGGATGGGCTCCGTCGCGGCCGAAGCATGGTGACGGATGCGCCGACGAAGTGGCAAGCTCACGCGCCGCCCCACCTGCGGAGTCCCCGAGCCACCCATGCCCGAGGCGTACACGCTCGTCGAGCACGCGCCGCTCGCCCCGCTCAACACGCTGCGTGTCGCGGCCACGGCGCGCTGGCTCGCCACCTTGAACTCGGCTGCCGTCCTGCCGCGGCTGCTCGACCTGCCCGCCGCCCGTGGCCCGGTCATGGTGCTCGGCGAGGGCAGCAACGTGCTGTTCGCGGGAGATTTCCCGGGCCTGGTGCTGCAGCCGGCGTTCGCGAACGTGAGCCTCCTCTCCGCCGACGGTGCCGTGGCCGTGGTGCGCGCCGAGGCCGGCGTCGGATGGGACGCGCTGGTGGTCTGGACGCTGGCGCGCGGGCTGGCCGGTCTGGAGAACCTCGCGCTCATCCCAGGGCTCGTGGGCGCGGCACCCATCCAGAACATCGGCGCCTACGGCGTCGAGGTCGCCGAGTGCATCGCCATCGTCGAGGCGTGGGACCGCGAGATCGGACGAATGGTCCGCCTCGACCGCGCCGACTGCGGCTTTGGCTACCGCGACAGCGTATTCAAGCGCGCACCCGACCGGTGGATCGTCGCCGCGGTGGAGTTCCGGCTGTCGCGCGACGGCGCCCCGCGGCTCGGCTACGCGGGCGTGCGCGAGGAACTCGACGCCATGGGAATCGCGGATGCCGGGGCGACCGAGGTGGCCGAGGCCGTGCGGCGGCTGCGGCGACGCAAGCTGCCCGACCCGGCCGTGATCGGCAACGCCGGTAGCTTCTTCAAGAACCCGGTGGTGACGACAGAGGTTGCCGGGCGGCTGCGTGCCGGCCACGGCGACCTGCCCGTGCATCCGGCCGGTGCCGGCAAGGCCAAGCTTTCAGCCGCGTGGCTGATCGAACGCTGCGGGTGGCGCGGCGTGCGCGAGGGCGACGCCGGCATCGCCGCGCAGCACGCGCTGGTACTGGTGAACCACGGCCACGCGAGCGGCGCACAACTGCTGGCGCTCGCGCGGCGGGTCGCTGCGTCGGTCGAGGAGCGTTTCGGTGTGCGGCTGGAGCCCGAGCCGCGTATCGTCGGCGCGAGCTGGTGAAACCGAGGGAGAAGACGGCCATGAACAGACGCGAACTGCTGCTGTCGGCGGCTGCGTTCAGCGTGCCGGCGGCGATGGCGCGCGACGCCGGCGGCGAACCGGCCGGCAAGGGCAAGCTCAGGATCCTGATCCTCGGCGGCACCGGCTTCATCGGCCCGCACTTCGTGCGCGAGGCGCTGGCGCGCGGCCACACCGTGACGCTCTTCAACCGCGGCAAGCGGCAGGAGCAGCCGACGCCCGGCGTCGAGACCCTGCTCGGCGACCGCGACGGCCAGCTCGAGGCGCTCGAGGGCCGCGACTGGGACGTCGTGATCGACAACTCCGGCTACGTGCCGCGGCACGTGCGGCTCACGACGCAGCTGTTGCGCGAGCGCGTGCGGCACTACCTCTTCATTTCGACCATCTCGGTGTACGCGGACCTCTCCGCACCCGGCACCACGGAAGACGCACCGCTCAAGAAGCTCGCGGATCCGACCGTCGAGAAGGTGGACGGCGAGACGTACGGCGGACTCAAGGCGCTGTGCGAGGGCGTCGTGCTGGAGGACTTCGCGGACCGCAACACCATCGTGCGACCGACCTACATCGTAGGACCGGGCGACCACACCGACCGCTTCACCTACTGGCCGTGGCGGGTGTCGCAGGGCGGCGAGATGCTCGCGCCCGGCACGGCCGCGGACCCGATCCAGTACATCGACGTACGCGACCTCGCCCGCTTCGTGATCGGCTGCGTCGAGGTACCCACGCCGGGCACGTTCAATGCCTGCACGCCCCCCGGCTTCGCGACCATGGGCGGGCTGCTCGAGGCGAGCCGGCGGGTGTCAGGCGCGACGACGCAGTTCCGCTGGGTGGACGAAGCGACCTTGCGTGCCGAGGGCCTGCTGGACGGCCCGGCGCTGCCGATCTGGAGCCCGCCGACGGGGGAGAGCGCGGGCTCCGCCCTCGTCAGCCCGGCACGTGCCGTCGGCGCGGGACTGCGCTTCACGGCGCTCGAGGACACTGTCCGCGCGACGCTGGAGTGGCATCGCAGCCGCCCCGCCGAGCAGCGTGACAAGTTGAAGGTCGGGCTCTCGCGCGAGGCCGAGACGGCGCTGCTCGCGAAACTTCGCTGACGCCCGGCGCGCGAGGGCTCACCAGCTGCCGGTGTTGGGCATGCTCTTCCACGGCTCCCGCGTCGCCAGCGCGGTGCCCTTCTGCAGCAACTCGATCGAGATGTTGTCGGGTGAACGCACGAAGGCCATGCGGCCGTCGCGCGGCGGGCGGTTGATGGTCACGCCGTGGTCCGCGAGCCGCTGGCAGGCGGCGTAGATGTCGTCCACTGCGTAGGCGAGGTGGCCGAAGGCGCGGCCGATGCCGTACTCCTCGGGATCCCAGTTGTAGGTGAGCTCGACCTGGGCGGCCTCGTCGCCCGGCGCGGCGAGGAACACGAGCGTGAACCGGCCCTGCTCGTTGTCGTAGCGGCGCACTTCGCGCAGCCCGAGGGCGTCGCAGTAGAAGCGCAACGACTTCTCGAGGTCGGTCGCCCGGACCATGGTGTGCAGGTACTTCATCGGCGGCTCTCGACGGATCGGCGGGCCTGCATGGTAGCGGGCCCGGACGGCCTTGCGTGAACCGCGAGTCGCGCCCTTGTACCGTCGCCGGTCCGCGGGCAGGCTGTGCCGGCCTTCGCCATCCCAAGGTGCGACATGCCTCGCCGGACCGCCTTCAAGATCGTCGCCGTGCTCGTGCTGGTCGCAGGCTGCGCGGCTGCGCCCCTTCCGCTCGAGGGCGAATCCGAGGCCGACGCAGCGGCCGCCGTACCCTTCAACGAGCTCGGCAGTGCGGACGCGCCGATCCTGATGATCGAGTTCAGCGACCTGCAGTGCTCGTTCTGTGCCCGCCACGCCTCACAGACCTTTCCGGAGCTGCGCCGCAACTACATCGACACGGGCAAGCTGCGCTACGCAGTGCGCGACCTGCCGCTGCCGACGCACCGCCACGCAGTGCCGGCCGCCGTGGCCGTACGCTGCGCCGGTGAACAGGGGAAATTCTGGGAATTTCGCCAGGCGATCTACCTCGCCCGCGGTCGACTCGACCAGCAACCATATGCCGCGATAGCCGGCGAACTCGGCCTCGATGTCGAGCGCTTCGAGGCCTGCCGCCGCGACGACCGGCAGCTGGCGAAGGTGCGCGCCGACGCGGCGCTCGCCGCCGGTGAGGGCATTTCCGCAACGCCGGCCTTCGTCATCGGCCGCATGGTGGGCGGGGAGTTCACGGGCGAGACCATCGTCGGCGCGAAGCCCTACGCGGTGTTCGCGGCGAAGATCGACGCACTGCTCGGGGAGCCGCGCTGAGGCGACACGCTCAGGCCAGGCCGGCCGCGTGGAGACCGAGGCCGGAGAGCGCGGCGACCAGCAGCACCCAGTGCAGCTCGAGGCGGCTGCGCTCGAGCAGCAGCCACAGTCCCGCGGCCAGCAGCAGCGGGGTCCAGCGCACCCCGCCCTCGAATCCCTCGGGCAGCACCACCACCCGGGCGAGCAGCAGGCCGAGCGTGGCGATGATGCCGACGACCGCCGCAGTGATCGCCGCCAGCGCCGCGGCGATGCGCGGCTCGCGGGTCACGCGCTCGAGATATGGCGCGCCCAGGAAGATGAACACGAACGACGGCAGGAACGTCGCCCAGGACGCGAGCAGCGCGGCGAGGACCGCGGCCGCTTCCGGCGCGAGCGGCCCGGGCTGGTTCCAGCCTGCCATGAAGCCCATGAACTGCAGCACGATTACGAGCGGCCCGGGCGTTGTCTCGGCCAGCGCGAGCCCCGCGACGGACTGCTGCGCGGTAAGCCAGCCGAGCTCCTGCACGAGGTGCTGCGTGACGTAGCCGAGCACGGCGTAAGCCCCGCCGAAAGTGACGAGCGCGGCCTGGGTGAAGAACAGGTACAGCCGGCCCCACAGCGACTGCGGCCCGAGCGTCGCGGCGACGGCGAGCAGCGGCGCGAGCCACAGCGCGAATCCCACGGCGAGGACCTTCAGCGGTGCCCCGGCGCGCGCGGCGGGCCCCGCATGGCGCTGCGGCCGCGGCGCACGCCAGGCGCTCGCCAGCCCCACGAGCCCAGCGGCCAGCACGATCGCCGGGAACGGCACCCGCAGCCACTCCAGCGCCACGAACGCGGCGATCGCGAGGGCCACGTGCAGTCGCGAACCGAGCGCACGCCGGCCGATGCGCACCAGCGCCTGGAGCACCAGCGCGAGCACCGCCGCCTTCAGGCCGAGCAGGAGGCCCGTCGCCGCGGGCAGGCTGCCGAAGCGCGCATACAGCCAGGAGAGTCCCAGCAGCAGGACGACGGCGGGCCCGATGAAGCCGAGGCCGGCGACCAGTCCGCCGCGGATGCCGTGCAGCCTCCAGCCAAGGTAGATCGCGAGCTGCAGCGCCTCCGGGCCCGGCAGCAGCATGCAGAAGTTGAGGGCGTCGGTGAACTCGCGCTCGCCGAGCCAGCGCCGCCGCTCGACCACCTCGCGGTGCAGGATGGCAATCTGGCCCGCCGGGCCGCCGAAGGACACGAAGCCGAGCCTGAGCCAGAAACGCGCGGCCTCGGCGAACGAGGGCTGGCTGGGGGCGGGGGGCTGCGACATGGGGGCGAGTATCCCGCAGCCGGGCGACCGGGTTGCGGGCGAGGGTCGGGGGCGCGGGCAATCCCTAGAACATCTCCGACTCGCCCGGGTCCTTCGCGGCGGGCGGGCTCCGCGAGGCGATGTGATCGCCCGTGATCATCTGGTCGTACGTCTGGCCCGGGCCCACCATCGGGTAGACGCCGGCCTCGGTGTCGATGATCACCTCGAGGAAGGCCGGGCCGTCGAACTCGATGAACTCCTTCACTATGCGCGGCACGTCCTGCTTGCGGTCGAGGCGCACGGCATAGCGGAAGCCGTCGGCCTGCGCGGCCTTCACGAAGTCCTTCTTGTGCAGCGACTTGTCGCTCGCGGCCATGCGGCCCTTGAAGAAGAGCTTCTGCCACTGCTTGACCATGCCGTCGCCGAAGTTGTTCATGACCACGACCTTCACCGGCAGGTCGTAGGTGGTGACGGTCTCGAGCTCACCGAGGTTCATGCGGATGCTGGCGTCGCCGTCGATGTCGATCACGAGGCGGTCGCGGCGTGCGAACTGCGCGCCGATCGCGGCCGGCAGGCCGAATCCCATGGTGCCCATGCTGCCCGAGGTGAGCCACAGCCGCGGCTCGCGGAAGTCGAAGTACTGGGCGGCCCACATCTGGTGCTGGCCCACGCCGGTGGCGATGATCGCCTCGCCGCGCGTGTGGCGGTTGATCTCCTCGATCACGTAGTAGGGCTGGATCAACTCGCTGTCGCGGTCGTAGGCCATGGCGTGACGGACCTTGAGCCCGGCGAGGTGGCGGTGCCAGGCCGACCAGTCGCGCGCGAAGCCCGTACGCCGCGCGTGGGCACCGAGCGCCGCGAGCGCCTGCGGGAGCAGGCCCACGTGGCTCCACTGCACGCGCTTGACCTTGTTGATCTCGGAGGCGTCTACGTCGATGTGCGCGATGCACTTCGCGTTACGGGCGAAGCGCTCCGGCACGCCGGCCACGCGGTCGTCGAAGCGCGCCCCGAGCGCGACCAGGAAATCGCAGTCCTCGACCGCGTAGTTGGCGAAGGCCGCACCGTGCATACCGAGCATGCGCAGCGACAGCGGCAGCGTGGTGTCGTAGGCGCCGATGCCCATCAGCGTCGTCACCACCGGAAGCCCGAGGTCGGCCGCGAAGCGCCGCAGCGCCTCGGATGCCTCGCCGTTGATCACGCCGCCGCCCGCGTAGATGAGCGGTCGCTCGGCCTCGCCGAGCCGCGCGAAGAACGCCGCGCACTCCTCTTCCTGCATGGCGCTGCGGTGGATGGCCGTCATGCGCTGGCGGTAGCCGCGCACCTCGAGGTGGCCCTCGCCGTGGAACACGCCCTGCCAGTTCTGCACGTCCTTCGGGATGTCCACGACCACCGGCCCTGGGCGGCCCGTGCGGGCGATCTCGAACGCCGTGCGGATCGTGGCCTCGAGGCGCGTCGGGTCGGTGACGAGGAAGCAGTGCTTGGCCACCGCCCCCATGATGTTGGCGACCGGGGCCTCCTGGAACGCGTCGCTGCCGATCGCCGCCGTGGGCACCTGGCCGCAGATCACCACGATCGGCACCGAGTCGGCGGCGCAGTCCCGCACCGGGGTGACGGTATTGGTGGCGCCGGGCCCCGAGGTCACGAGGCACACGCCGACGCGACCACTGGCCCGGGCATAGCCTGCCGCCATGAAGCCGGCCCCCTGCTCGTTGGCCGGCACGATCAGCGGCATCGGCTGGCCGGCACCGCGCTCGGCCTGGTCCTGGTTCCAGCGGAAGACGGCGTCGTAAGTCGGCAGGATTGCGCCGCCGCTGTATCCGAAGATGGTGTCCACGCCTTCGTCGGCCAGCACCTGCACGACGATCTCGGCCCCGGACATCGCCTGGCCGGCTTTCGGATGGGAAGCAGCTTTCGCGGCGGCGTCGCTCGGGTTCACGGGGGGATCCTGGCTGGTCGACGGCAACAGCGGTTATGTTGCGTTGCAACCGAGACTAGCAGCCGCCCCCGCGGGCGTCCATCTAGGCGACCCCGGGGGCTTCACCTATGCTTGACCCCATGCTTGGTTGCTGGCGCCGGTGGCGTCGGGGACCGGAAACACCGGGGTTTTCAGATACTTGACGGACTACAGCGGCATCGTCCCGCAGGCAGGGTCATCGTGCGAGGCAGGCGACACATCATCTCCGTCACGCTGCAGAACGAGGTCGGCGCGCTCACACGGGTGGCCGGACTCTTCTCCACGCGCGGCTACAACATCGAGTCCCTGAGCGTCGCGCCGACCGACGACCCGACCGTCTCGCGCCTGACGCTGGTCACGACGGGCAACGAGGCAGTTATCCAGCAGATCTCGAACCAGCTGCTCAAGCTGGTGGACGTGGTGGACGTCGAGGACGTCACCCGCGAGGAGCACTTCGAGCGCGAGCTGCTGCTGGCGAAGGTCAAGGCGAAGACAACGCAGGTGGGCAAGCTCTGGTCGGCGACGCAGCGGGCCGGCGGTCGCGTGCTGTGGGACGCCTCCGACAGCTTCACCATCGAGCTCACCAGCAACGAGGCGGAGAACAACCGCTTCATCGCCGAGATCGCCAACTTCGGCGAGTTGCTCGAGGTGGTGCGCAGCGGCGCGCTCGCCATCCAGAAGGGCAAGGAAGTGCTGGAGTCGTGAGCTACCGGCTCTACGACTACCTGCCGTCGGGCAACGGCTACAAGGTGCGCCTCGTGCTGCACCGGCTCGGGCTGCCGTACGAGCTCGTCGAGCTCGACATCAAGCACGGCGCGACGCGCACGCCCGAGTTCCTGGCGAAGAATCCGAACGGCCGCATCCCGCTGCTCGAGATCCCGGGGCGGGGCTTCCTCGCGGAGAGTCATGCGATCCTCTGGTATCTCGCCGAGGGCTCGGCGCTGATCCCCGAGGATCCCCTCGACCGGGCACGCATGTGGCAGTGGATGTGCTTCGAGCAGTACAGCCTCGAGCCCAACATCGGCACGGCACGTTTCTGGATCGCCTCGCTCGCAAAGACCGAGGCCGAGCTCGGCGAGAAGCTCGAGGAGAAGCGGCGCAACGGTCACGCCGCGCTTGCCGTGCTGGAGAAGGGCCTCGAGGGACGCTCATTCCTGGTCGGCGAGCGGTATTCACTCGCCGACATCGCGCTCTACGCCTACACCCACGTCGCGCCCGAGGGCGGGTTCGCGCTCGATGCGTATCCAGCGATCCGCGCCTGGTGCGCCCGGATCGCGGCGCAGCCCGGACACGTCCCGATCACCTCAAGGTAGCGCGCCGAAGCCGACGTAGCCCTCCTCGAGCGCCGTCAGCGCCGCGCGGATCGGCGCCGGCACGGGCACCGGCCGCCGTGTGACGCCATCGACGTACACGTGCACGAAGCGGCCGAGCGCCGCGGGCTCCTCCTCTTCGTTGCGGAACAGTCCGATGCGGTAGATCACGCTGGAGTTCCCGAGCTTCTCGAGCGCGAGGCCCGCGTACACGGTGTCCGGGAACGACAGCTCGCGCAGGAACCGGCAGCTCGTCTCGGCCACGATGCCGATCGCCGGCAACTCGCGGATGTCGGTGCCGCTCGCCTCGATCAGGAAGCCGTTCACGGCGGTGTCGAAGTACGCGTAGTAGACGACGTTGTTGACGTGGCCGTAGTGGTCGTTGTCGTGCCAGCGGGTGGTGATGGCGCGCAGCACGCGGAAGTCGCCGCGGCGGGTGGGCAGGTGTTCGTCGCTCGGCGTGCTCATGGCCAGCACTGTAGCCGGCAGATTGCTGCAATGCATCTGACGCTTCGCGCGCCGGACTTTCGAATGACGAATTGAAGCGCGGGATCCCGCGGCGCAGGCTGCCCCTATGGAGCCGGGCCCCGCACCCGGCCCCCTCGAGTTCAGGATTCATCCGATCGGAACATAGGGGGACACGATGGAACGCTTCTGGCTGAAGCACTATCCGCCGGGCGTACCCGCGGACGTGGACGTCGCTCGGTACCGCTCGTTGCCCGAACTGCTGGAAGACTCGTTCCGCAAGTACGCGGAGCGCGACGCCTTCGTTTTCATGGACCACGCCCTGACCTACGCCGAGCTCGACCGGCAGTCGGCCGCGTTCGGCGCCTGGCTGCAGGGAACCGGGCTTCCGCGCGGCGCCCGCGTCGCGATCATGATGCCCAACATCCTGCAGTACCCGGTGGCGCTCGCCGGGGCGTTGCGGGCCGGCTATGTGGTCGTCAACGTCAACCCGCTCTACACGCCGCGCGAGCTCGAGCACCAGATGAGGGACTCGGGCGCCGAGGCGATCGTGATCCTGGAGAACTTCGCGGCGACCCTGCAGCAGGTCATCGACCGCACCTCGATCCGTCACGTGATCGTGACCTCCCTCGGCGAGCTGCTGGGTTTCCCGAAGGGCGCCGTGGTGAATTTCGCCGTGCGCCGCGTCAAGCACATGGTGCCGCCGTATTCGCTGCCCGGTCACCTGCGCTTCCACGACGTACTCGAGCAGGGCGCGGCCCGCGCGCTCGAGCCCGTGCAGCTGGGCCCCGACGACATCGCGTTCCTGCAGTACACCGGCGGGACGACAGGCGTCGCCAAGGGCGCCGTGCTGCTGCACCGTAACCTCATCGCCAACCTGATGCAGAGCGAGGCGTGGTTCGAGCCGGCGCTTCACGACACGAGCCGCGGGCCCGTGCCCGGGCAGTTCGTCTTCGTCTGCGCCCTGCCGCTCTATCACGCGTTTGCGCTGGTGGCCAACTGCCTGTTCGGCATCCGGCTCGGCGGGGTCAACGTGCTGATCGCCAATCCGCGGGACATCCCGCAGGTGGTCAAGGAAGTGCGCCGTCACCCGTTCCACGTGCTGCCTGCCGTCAACACGCTGCTGAACGCGCTCGCGGAGAACGCGGAGTTCCGCAAGCTCGATTTCTCGAACCTGCGGATCACCATCGGCGCGGGCATGGCCGTGCACAAGGCGGTGGCCGACAAGTGGCTCGCGCTCACGGGCTGCCCGATCGTCGAGGCCTACGGACTCACCGAGACCTCGCCGGCCGCGACCTGCAACCCGATCCTGGCCCGCGAGTGGCTCGGCACGATCGGACTGCCGCTGCCGAACACCGAGATCGCGATCCTCGACGACGACGGGCGGCCGCTGCCGTTGGGTCAGCCCGGCGAGATCGGCATCCGCGGGCCGCAGGTGATGGCGGGCTACTGGCTGCACCCGGACGAGACCGCGAAGGTGATGACGCCGGACGGCTACTTCAAGTCGGGCGACATCGGCACCATGGACGAGCGCGGCCACACCCGAATCGTCGATCGAAAAAAGGACATGATCATCGTGTCGGGCTTCAACGTGTACCCGAACGAGATCGAGTCCGTGGTGACCCAGCACCCGGGCGTGCTCGAGTGCGCGGCGGTCGGCGTGCCGGACGAGCGCTCGGGCGAGGCGGTCAAGCTGTTCGTGGTGCGCAAGGACCCGGCCCTGACGGAAGCGGACCTCGCGGAGTACTGCCGGCAGCAGTTCACCGGCTACAAGAGGCCGAAGTTCATCGAGTTCCGCGACCAGCTGCCGAAGACCAACGTCGGCAAGATGCTGCGCCGGGCGCT